>JACCED011834897.1_pt1 | contig 12346 bp, 10 predicted proteins | sample 7455021 | NCBI WGS metagenome assembly JACCED01 (sample SAMN15323456, study PRJNA562643) | freshwater metagenome | isolation source: river surface water | place: USA:Blue River Watershed | collected 2017-08-19
TTCAATAACAAATATATATTAATGTAAATATATTTTTGCAAAAGGTGAAAAATGTGAATTTATGTCTCTGTTTTGAAGTCTTTCTAAAATAGAAAAAAAAATATATATATACTATATTCTATATGTATAAATAATGTTTATATACAAAAGGCTGCAGGTATCAAAAATTATAATTTCGCACCTTTTTTATATTTTATTAAAAATATAATTTTTTATAAAAAAATCTTTTTTATTTAGAATTCAAAATAAAAAAATGAGGTACAAATTTATTTTTTATAATCAGTAATAAAAAACTATAATATAATATGATAATTTATTACCTAATACAATAATATATATTTATTTTATTATATTTTAATATATATTATATATTTGCACCTCATTTATACCCTTTTTTTTGAAAAGTTTTGTATATATACATATATACATTTATATTAATACATATATATATCGAATTATATTTTTATATATTATACTAATTCTTTATTTATAAGTGAGGTGCAAAAATAATATATATATTATCTAATTAAATTTCTAAAGATATATTATCATAATGATATTTAAATTTTAATAACCTTAAAAAAAACACACAAATAAATACAAATTTTAAAGTGAGGTGCGAACTATAAATCGGGGGTGCATTTTTACAATAAATTTTCATGTATTTAAAACACAAAATATATTATCATAATGATAATGAAAATTAAAATATATTCAATATATTTACTTATTGTAAAACCATTGAAAATAAAAGTGGGGTGCAAAATTCTTTTTTTTCTTATTAATTATATTATTTTTTAATATAATTTTATAAAAAAAATATAAATATGTTTTATTCTAAATCATCGTATTCTTCAAAATCTTCATCTTCTTCAACATTTTCTACTTTATTATTTATATTATGGTCACTAATCAATTCATATCCTTTTAAAATATTTCTATATTTTTTATTTGTACCCCTAATTTTGTCTCGTATACAATGTTTTTGTTTGTATTCAGGTAATTTATCAAATATTTTAAAAAAATCTCTATATGGTAATTCTTTATTATACTTTCTTTTTATACTTCTATACAATTCAGACGATGTAAAATTCTCATAAACATCTTTTAATTGCAATATCACCACAATTTTTGTTTCAATTCCTGTATTAACATCTTTGATCTTTTTAATATAACTCGTTTGAATATAGTTAGAATGGAACCATTCTAATGTATTTTTGTTTTTATCTAGATATTTGGTACTTTCTTCTAAAACTATTCTTGGAACTGGAATATCAAAACTACTTGTACCTTCTAATACTTTTGTACTATATCCCAATAATATATTCACCCATTCTTGTTTTCTTTCCATAAACCATTTATTTGTATATTTTTTACATAATGGAAACACATTTATGTAATCTATTGGGATCTTTGTACCATTAGAAAATTGATATCTGAAAGGTATTACATCAACTCTGGTACTTGCTGCATCTGTGTCTTCCGGAAATTCTGGTTTATCATTACATTCAACAACTAATGTCAAATTTATTTCTATTGTTGTTTCATTTGAATAACAAGCTCTTGCTGAATGCTTGTCCTTACCACTAGTAAGTGTTTTTATCATTCCTGTATTAAAACTTTTATTATTTTCAGGTTCTGAAAATCTAACAAATCTCTTATTTTTTAATGACACTAACTCCGGATTTGCACCACTCTTACTTGATTCAAATAATATACTGTTATTTGGATTTTCTAATGCATAATCACCCAATATCGCACAATGATTTTCATTTAATAGACTTTTACCATTTGCACCTCGACCGGTCATTATAAACATTTTTCTATATGTATAACCATTTAGTGATGATGCATACATATATAATAAATAATCCAGTAATTCTTTTTCTTCATCTGTTCTAAACATTGAATGCAAATACTCCCATAATTCATTTGTTTTATCATTGTCAACAATTAAATCACCATTCTCATCTGCTTGTAAATCCCATCCACAAGTACATTTCATATAATCATCATATCTATATCCTCTGAATTTATTCGTTTCTAAATCCAATACTCCATTATTAAATCCTAATAATGTCTTATTACTATCAAATTTGTTTCTCATCACCTTTTTAACACCCTTTACTAATGAATAGGCTCTAATAATATTATTTAAACTATTAGGCATTTTTAAATTTTTCACTGCACTCTCTAAATATAAATATTCTCTTTTATTCATTTTTTCTTTTAATGTAGTCAAACTTTCATTTAATAGATCGCATATATCATCACTTATATATGCTTTAAAATCTTCAAAATGATTTGACCATCTTCCATTATTAAAAGAATAAAAATTTGTCTCATTATCACTTATTATGCATTTATTACATATGTTATCGACAATAAACATAAATTCATTTTTCTTATTTTCATATATATATTTTGCTATATAACCTATATCTGTTGTCATCTCTCGTATGAAATTATATAATTGAAAATCTTGTTCATCAAAATTTTCCTGTCCTATTATTCTTGATAAAACTGTTTTTGATGAACTTTTACTTTTGTTGTCAACTTCATCATCATTTTTTATAAATTCATTTAACATTTCTGCATTAAAATTTGGTGAATATTTATCTGTATAATCTATCTTTATATTATTATCCAAACTCTTCCAAACTATGTTCAAAATCATTTTCTTTTCACTACTAATTTTATTTGTACTCCATGTTTTAAATACTTTCGCTGATTCATTAGATGGTTTTATTGAATTGTATATTATAAATCCTATTTTTAACCAGTCTTCAAACTCAATTTTTGATGGATTTATTTTTTCTAATGCATTCTTAACTATTTCTTTTCTGTTTTCTATCTCTCTCATTAATTCATTATTAACATTATCAATATCGACCAAACTCTGTGAAGTATTTAATGTACTTGCTGTTATTGTTGATATACTATCATCATCTTTTTTGTTTTCAAATAAAAATTCTTTACTTTTCTTCTTCAATATATCATTTATTGATCCCTTTGTTTTTCTATTCGGTTTTTTCAAATAAATATTTTTTGCCTCTATAACATCAAACTCTCCATCTTCTTTTGCCCAATCAAATAGTGTACCTATGTGTATTGAACTTTCTCTTACTCCTTTTCTTATATTTTCTTTGAAAATTTCCCATTGGTCTCTTAATGATTCTTCACCACTAAATTTTTCAAGATCCCTTTCAGAAAACTTTAAAAACAAATCAAATCCATCATCATCCTTAAAGTCATTTATAAAAATGTATCCTCCCCTGATCCAATTTTGATAATTACTAATTCTTGATGATACATCTAAATAATCTATTGCTGTTTCACATAAATTATACTCTATCGAATGTTTTTCATATTTTTCCTTATTATCTTTTCTATTTATTTTTGATGTATCTTCATTACTTGTACAATTGTTTTCAGTATCATTATCAGTATGATCTTCAATCTTTTTTCTCTTTAATGTTCTCTCTCTCTTTAATTCACTTAATCCCATTTTATGCAAATCAAACATACCCTTTATATCATTAAAGTCAAACTCAGGATATTGGTTATCCTCATTATAATTAAATATTTGGATATTATCATTATGATAACACCATATATTATTCTTCCATTTAATTAAATCTCCTGATACCCCATTTAATACACCCGTCTCACATCTATAACTATTTAAGTTATTGATTTTTATAAAAATATGGAATCCCTTTGTTGTACCCCTCTTATATGGTAAACCTCTCAAAAATTCGAATCCTTTTAATTTATAAACATTCTCAATATCAGTATATGTTGCATCATCTATATCTATCACAAACCAATTACTTGCATACTTAAATCTTATTGATTTACATTTCTTTAATAATCTTCTCTTCACTATTCCGTCCTTTTTCTCGTCAATATCCATATATTTGTCACTTAAATCCATCTTTTTTTGCTTCTCACATTCTTTTCTCACTCTCTCCACTGTCCAGTCATTATGGTCTCCTGTTGTCTTTTTCTTTCCTTCATCATCAATATATACATTAATAAATGTATATGGAATCTCTTGTTGGTCAATAAATCTATCAAAATTTGTTGTGCTCATTTTTTTCTTAATATTCAGTAATATATTTATATTGCTGATTTTCTTTATATTCATTTAATTTAATTAATTTATTAATTAAATTATTATAAAATAAAAATATAAAATAATTATTCAGTTATTTCTGATGGCTTTTGTTGTTCATTCATTATTTTTTCCTGTTTTTTTTTTTCTCTATATTTACGGGAATATTCAAGTTGTTTTTTTTTAAAATTTTCATCGGTGTCACATTTATTTTTTTTATAATTATTTATATATTGATTAATTTTTTCCCGATTATTTTCAGTGTATTTTTTTATTGATTTTTTAGTTGTTTCATTATATGTTTTCTCTTTAAAATATTTACATAAAATTTTAATTGGATTACCATTTTCATCAACTGAATCTTCATATTTTTCTCCTATAAAACTAAATTTATTAATATTTTCAGTTATATATTGTTCAAATTCATTTTTATTATTTTCTGAATTTATTTGATCACCCATTTATTTGTTTTATATATATAAGGTATATTTTTTTATATTACTTAATTTTTATTTAAATAAAAATTAATACCATTAAGATAATAAATTATAATCATTCTATATTTTTATCCTGAAAACTTTATATTATCACTATTTATTTTATACTCATTTATTAATATTTCTCTAATTATATCACGATGATCTCCATGTATTATATAAACTTTCTCCGATCCAAATTCTTCATCGCTTTTATCTTTTTTATATGAACCCGAACAATTCAAAATTTTTTGTATATTTGATAAAAATTTCTTACTTTCATCCTTCCCTAAATTAAAATTTTGTATATATGTTATATATTTATCTCTTTTTCTCATTCTTTTATGCAAATATATTATTTGATCATACCTTTCATTCAATCTACTCTCATTTTCCTCCAAAACATTTTCAAAATCCTTTATATCCATCTTTTTTATTTTTTTATTCTTTCTTTTTTATATCAATTTAAAAATACTAACTTAATTCTTCAATTGAAAAACACCAATTCCTGACGCGTTCCGGATACCATGTCTTTTCCATTAATTCAATTCTAATTATATCCATCCTTCTTTTAAAGAAATCATAATCTAATTCAAATATTGATGGGTTCTGTGATAAACAATTCCAATTAATTCTGTCTTGATTTTTTTCTAATAAATCTATTGCTCCTGTATTTGATGATAATTCCATCCAATTAATTTTCTCAATATTCTTTTCTAACAAATGAATGGCAGCTGAATTTGATGACAAACCTCCCCAGTCTATTTTTTCTGGATATTTTTCTAATAAATGAATGGCAGCAGGATTTGATGATAAACATTCCCATTCTATTTTATCAATATTCTTTTCTAACAAACGAACACCTGCTCTATTCAAAGATAAAGAACTCCAATGTATTTTATCTTGATTCTTTTCTAAAATACTAATTGCACCTGGATTATTTGATAAATAATACCAATTAATTTTTTCAATATTATTTTCTAATAAATTAGTTGCAGCTGGATTTAATGACAATTGACACCAATTTATATCTTCATACTGATAATTCTTTTCTAAAAGGTGAATAGCAGATGGATTACCTGATAAAAATCCCCAATCAATTTTTTCAGGGTTTTTTTCTAATAAATAAATTGCCGATGGATTTCTACATAAAAATAACCAATTAATTTTATCTAAATTTTTTTCTAATAAACACATTGCTGACTCATTTACCGATATCAAATAATCCCAATACCATATATTTTCGTTTTTTTCTTTAATGATTTTATTCTCAATATAATAAATACTATTCCTATTCGACAATAAACACCTCGTATTTAATTTGGTTTCATCTATCCAATCTCTCAATTTCCATCTATGCTCAAAATTCATTAAATCCTTTTCCATCTTTTATTTTATTATTCTTTCTTTTTTATATACATTTCCCCCTTTTCTTTATATATGATTGTAAAACTGAAAATGATATTTTTTTATATGGTATATGTGTCGAAAATAATGGTACATTTTCATCATCATAAACCGTTATTATAAAACTCTCCATCAATTCATCACCTATTTTTTTATTCATAACCTCAATTATTTTATATAAAAAATAATGTTCTTTATTCAATATATTGAATTTTTTACACTCTATTTTTACATTTTTCAAATTACTATTCTTTTTTATACCATTCTCCTTTATTGAATCAACTAAAAAATTCATAAAACCATCTATTGTTCTCAGATTTTTTACTATGTTTATATCACTTCTATTTACCTTCCTCTCATATGAATGCAAAACCGGGGTTTTTAAAAAATTATAATAAAATTTAATTATTAACATAAACACATCCTCCATTTTTTTTTATATTATTTTTATTTATTTTTTTTTATATTATATTTTTCTTATTAATTATGTATTTTATTACGATAATGATAACAAAAACACAAAATATAGCATTCGCGGGAGCGGCTATCGGCCGCTGCGGATCGCAGATCCGCACGTGATGATCAGTGGGGCGATAGCCCCACTGATCGAGGCTAATAATTTTTGTATTTAATATAAATTATATTAAAAATTTATTATAAAAAAAACACTTCTGGTTCAAATAATGTTTGTCTATTAATGATTTTGAATCCACGTTTTTAAATATATATATATAACGTAAATAAAATTCGTCGTGAACACTTTTTAATAAAAAAAATGATTAATTTATACTTTTAATCATTATATTCTAATATTTTATTAAAAAAATAAATACTAATATGGAAACAACTAATTCAACCGTTAACCCTATAAAAAAGGATTTTTTTAATTTCCACCATAGATGGAAACTTAAAAGTTGGATTAATGCTAGTAAATTACATTGGACATATCTCCATAATAATCCTAATGCTCTATATTTATTAGAACAATATCCTGATAAAATTGATTATCAAATATTATCTAGAAATCCATCCGCTATTCATTTATTAGTCAAAAATATTGATAAATTAAATAAATGGGGATTATCTAGTAATCAATCTGCTATTCATATCCTTCAGAAAAACCCCGATTTAATTCATTGGGGATCTTTGTCATCTAACCCAGCTGCTATTCATATTATTGATAACCATATTGATAACAAATTATCAATCACAAATTTAGATATTATTAATAAAATTTCTTGGCGAGGTTTATCCGAAAATCCTTCTGCTATTCATTTATTAGAACAAAATCCTGATAAAATTGATTGGGTTGTCCTATCTAAAAATCCAGCTGCTATTCATTTATTAGAACAAAATCCCGATAAAATTGATTGGTTTCATTTATCTGAAAATACTGCTGCTATTCATTTATTAGAACAAAACAAAAATAAGATAAATTGGTTGAATTTATGCAAAAAAAATACTGCCGCTATTCATTTATTAGAAGATAAATTAAAAAATATTTTTAATGAACCAGACTTTTCACCTAATTTTTTAGCTACAATGTTATATAATTTAGCCGAAAATCCAGCTGCTTTACATATTCTTCAAAATGAACCAGTGTTTTGCGCTTGGTATAATCTTTCATACAATCCTAACATTTTTGAAATCGATTTTGACTTTTTTGTAAAAAGAATGGATATCTTACGTATTGAATTAATGGAAAAAACTTGGCATCCCGATCGATTAAGAAATTGGTGTTTAGCTTGTGATGATATATAAATGTTAATTTTATATTAACGTAAATATTTTTAAAAAAAAAAATGAAAAAATTATATATATCTAATCATAATTTAGTTGTTTTATAAAAAAAATATTAAAAATGGATAAAGATCTTATGAATGTTGAACATATATGGAAATTAAAAGATTGGATTGATATTGATTTAAATTCTAATTTAAGTTATTATGATGAATATGATAATGAACAAAAAATTGGATCTTATCTTTCACAAAATCCTAATGCTATGTATTTATTAGAAAAACATCCTGATTTAATTGATTGGGATTTTTTATCTAAAAATCAATCTGCTATCTATATTTTGAAAAATAATCTTCAACACACCAATACTCAAAGTTTGGCTCGAAACGAATCAGCTATTCATTTATTAGAAAAAAATCCTAATAAAATTCATTGGACCTATTTATCATACAATAAATCAGCTATCAAATTATTGGAAAAAAATATTGACAAAATTGATTGGGATATGTTATCATACAATCCATCTGCCATTCATTTATTAGAAAATAATCCCGATAAAATTAATTGGAAGTATTTATCAGAAAATCCTGCTGCTATTCATTTATTAGAACAGAATATTGACAGAATTAATTGGGACAGATTAATAAGAAATCCTGCAGCAACTAATTTATTGGAACAAAATTTAAATAATGTTAATTTTTATAGTTTATCCCCTTTACCTTCTGCTATTAAGATTATTGAAATGAATCTAGATAAAATAAGTTGGGATTTTCTATCTTACAATTCTGCCGCTATCCATTTAATTGAAAAAAATCATTCTAGAATTAACTGGAAATATCTTTCTTTAAATCCTGCTGCTTTACACATGTTAGAAAATAATATTGATAATATCAATTGGAATTCATTAGCTTTAAACACTAATCCTGATGCCATCAATTTATTTAAAAATAATTGGAACAAAATTAACATTTCCTCCAAAATTATTTTATTATCTAATCCTAACATTTTTGAACTCGATTATGACTTCTTCTTCAGAAGAATGAATATTATCAGACAAGAATTAATGGAAAAAACTTGGCATCCTAATCGATTAAGAAATTGGTGCTTAGCTTGCGATGATATCTAAAACCCCGTTTTTAATATTTTTAATTTATAAATCTTGTATTGATAAACACCACTCCATATACCTTTTTGGATGCCATGTTTTCTCCACTAACTCTAATCTTATTCTATCCATTCTTCTATCCAAAAAATTATAATCTATTTCAAATATATACGGATTTGAACTTAAGGTTTTATATGATATATCATTGATATTACCATCTAATATCATTTCTTTTATTAAATCCATTGCTTCATTACTCCTATTTTCTTGTAATGATCTCCATACTATCTTATTTTTATGATTTTTTAAATAATTTATCGCCTTCGGACTCGTATTATGCGAAAACTCATTCCAATCTATCATTCTCTCATATTTTAACATTAAATCAACCGCCACCGGATTTGCCGATAACATATTAAAATTATATAAATACAATTTATCCATTTCTATATTGTTCTCTTTTGCTATTATCATCTCTTTTATCTTCTCCTCAAAATATGGCAATAATTCAATATCCTGTCTTAAAAATATCATCCCTTTACATACCTCTTTCACCTCTTTTTCAAAATAATCAAGATTCTCTAATAATACCTCTTTTATCCTCCTATTTTTATTATTTCTTATTAAACAATACCAAAACATACCATATTTTGGATCATTTGGATTATTTATTATATTTATCATCTCCTCCTTTATTATATCCACAACACTCGGATTTGAATTCAACGCCAAATATGACCACTTTATCTTATCTTTATGTTCCAATAATATATGTACTGCCATAGGATTCCATGATAAATAATTCCAATCAACCTCATCTATATTATTCTTCACTTTGTCACTTATATAATCCATCGCCGACTCAAAACCATATACATATCTCTTATCTATCATTTCCGGTCTCCTCTTTAATATAAAATATGCCCAATTATTCGTCCTGAAACATGGCCATGTTATTCTCTCCGGATTCTTCTCCAACAAATATAATGCACTTTGTTGTTGCGATAAATAACGCCAATTTGATATATCACCTATACATTCTATCATATAATGTCCCCTTGTATTTAAGACTAATGCATCATAATCTAATTTACCTATCATCCAATCCCTTAATTTCCATATATGCTCAAAATTATTTAAATCCTTCTCCACCATTTTACTTTTTTTACATTTACTTATTTAAAAATTTAAACTTTTAAATATATTTTTATAAAAAACTATTTATTATAATATATCACTTTTCACTTTTTTCTTACTTTTTTTACCCTCAAAAACAGGTTTTATACCCTTCTCATAAAACCATTCATAATATGTTTTACAAAAATTATTATATTTGTCCGAATATGGACCATCTTTTTCATTTATGTTTTTAATACTTTTACCCTCTTCAACATACTCAACCTTATCATTTATTTCCATCAATATTATACTCATATCTTCTTTTACTAAAAAATCACAACCAAATACCTCAAATCCATATTTTGAATCCTCATAACAACCCAAATATGGTCTATGTCTAAATAATAAATCACCAACCTTATCTATTACTCTCCTCATTTGCATTATTATCTTTTTACAATCTAACTCTCCAAAATCATCTGGGAATATCATCTCTTCCTCAGAATTTACTGTCAAATGTACATCTTTTTTTTTTATATTTCTATTATAAGGTTTACTCGAATATATTATTCTACCCGTTTCTAATAAATATACCTTCCTTGTATATGTTGATGCTAATATATACATTCTTAAATGAAATTTACGACCTCTAAATAAATATATATTATCTATATACTCCGATACTATATACTTCTTATATAACCATTTGTTCATATTTTTAACATGATCCATCAAACTTTCTTTGTTTTTAAATATCTCTATACCCTTACTCCTAAAAAAACCTAAACTCGATGGTTTTAATATATAACTCTTGTTTTCATCCAATCTATTTAATTCATTCATCATATAAGTTTTCGCAAAATACTTATCACATATATCTGGATAATATCTCTTCATGTTAAAATATAAACTCTTCTTATTACATACCTTGTACTTTATATCATTTGTTATATTTATTACACTCTTTCTCATCTTCTCCGTTTTATTCTTATACTCCCTATCATATTTATTACCCATATACAAATAATCATATATCACTAAATCTATATATTTTATTTCATCCTTTAATATTAATCTCTTATCTAACTCTATCATACCCTTTTCATTCAATATATCCTTTATATATTTATGATTTAATCCCGAAAATCCCAATATTATATAACTCTTTCTATCCATCTCTATTTACAATTTATATAATATTTATAAAAATTAAAAATATATTTTTTTATATATCATCCACTGCCAAACACCATTTCCTATATCTCTTTGGATGCCATGTTTTTTCTATCATCTCCTTTTCATATTTGTATGTTTTACTATTTTTCATATAGATCTCACTGGTTTTCATTAGATTTATATCTATTTTTATACTTTCAACATGGTCCAATTTTATATCTTCCCTATTCATTACTATAATCTTCGCTCTCATTATTCTTGGATCTAATTCTCCATCTATCCTAAATCCAACTAGATTATTTCCACTTATATAATGCATTATACCTATGTCTCTTACTATATTTGTAAATATTATTATCTTCTTTTCACAAAATAATAACATATACCTCTGCCATATATCCAACATTTTATCATACTCATCACCTTCAAACATTATATTCTCATCCAAAAAATCACTAAATCCTAGTTTTTTATTCACATATTCTAATGTCTTTATATCTTCTTTATCCATTATTATACATTCATCTTTATACTCTTCCCTTATTTTTTTTATCATATAATCTATTATCGAATCCTGATTCTTATATACCATGTTTATATATCCTTGTTTTTCACCTATAATATAACTCTTTAATGATTCATAATCATTTTCACTCATATATTGCTCAAAATTATCCATTGTGTATCTCTTTTATCCATTTTATCCTTTTTTATACCGTTTTTAACTTTTTTAATCATTTTTTATTTATTTACGTTCTATATTTAATTTTATAAAAAATGATAATTAATTCATCCTGAAAATACCCATTTATTAATACAAAAAAATTAAATAGTAAAATGAATCTTAATAAATTATTATACATCGGATGCGGTTCTCATATTCATCCCGTTTATGATTTTCCTAATACCAAAGAATTCGTTTTTATTGAATCTCAACCTTTTAACGAGTTTTATCGCGGACATTTTGATGAACAAATGTATCGTCACCGTTTTATTGAGAATTTATTATTAATAACCAAAATTTATGGTTTTACACTTATTGAAGAACGAGTTATTTTACCCTATTTTTTTGAATCTATTATTAATAATAATCAAAAAGAATCGTCTTATTCTCATCTTCAATATAAAAATCCCACTTTATTACAGTTTTTTAACCATAAAACTCAACAAACTATTAAATTTTTCATTTCTTCACCCTTTCCTCAA
>JACCED012478335.1_pt1 | contig 12346 bp, 11 predicted proteins | sample 7455021 | NCBI WGS metagenome assembly JACCED01 (sample SAMN15323456, study PRJNA562643) | freshwater metagenome | isolation source: river surface water | place: USA:Blue River Watershed | collected 2017-08-19
ATACCATACGTGTGAAACCCCTAATTTTTTTAGCTCAAGCAAAGCTTTTTCGTTGATATCGTTGAATTTACCGACCCCATTCTCCTCTTTAGATCCATAAAATTTATTGGTGGTATTGATGTTGGTGAAATAACGTGGCAAAAGCTGATAAACAATCAGTTTGTGATCTTTTACCGCTTCATTAATACGATCTTGAGCAAAAGTGCTCAAGCTTGCCATTGATATACTGAATAGAAATAGGAGTTTTTTCATGTGCTATCTACTTATTGATGCTTAGCCACCACTTGGCTATTGGCTTTTAACTCATATTGTTGTTGATATACCTTAACGCTTAGTTCTTTTTCAGATTGGTTGATGATCTGTACTCCGTCCTGACTTACTTTAACATTCAACAAAGCACCTCTGAAACCGACTTTAAAAGAGAAAGATTTCCATTTACCCGGCAGGAAAGGATTGAACGCTAATTGTCCGTCGCGAACACGCATTCCTCCAAAACCTTCCACCACACTCATCCAGGTTCCCGCCATTGAAGTGGTATGGCAGCCATCTTCAGTATCGTTGTTATAATCGTCCAGGTCTAAACGGGCGGTACGCAAGTAAAACTCATAGGCACGTGCTTCATCTCCTAATTTGGCAGCCAAAATAGCATGCACGCAAGGTGACAAGGAACTCTCATGAACGGTGCGTGGTTCATAAAAATCGAAGTTCCTACGAATGGTATCCAGATCGTATCGGTGCTCCAGGAAATATAATCCTTGTAAAACGTCGGCTTGCTTAATGAAACAAGAGCGAAGGATACGATCCCAGCTCCACTTTTGGTTGATGGGACGATCTTCTGCAGGCAAATCTTTCACCAAAATCTGCTCTTTGTCCATAAATCCATCCTGCTGCAAGAAAATGTTCAATTTTTCGTCAACGGGATAATACATTTTATCGATGATTTCCTTCCAATGCTTGCTTTCTGCTGCCTCATCAAATTTGATTTTCTTGATCAATGCGGCATACTTAGCCGGATCACTTGCCTTTACACTGGCAATAGCTTCCAAAGCATATTCCATACACCAGGTGGCGATGGTATTGGTATACCAGTTATTATTCACATTGTTCTCGTACTCATTAGGACCGGTTACGCCCAACATTACGTATTGCTGACGGGATTCGCTCCAATTGACACGCTGCGCCCAGAAACGGGCAATGGCCACCAGCACTTCTAAACCATAATCGTTCAGGTATTGTTCATCTCCAGTGTAACGGATATAGTTGTAAATGGCAAAGGCAATGGCTCCGTTTCGGTGTATTTCTTCAAATGTAATTTCCCACTCATTGTGACATTCTTCGCCATTCATGGTCACCATTGGGTATAAGGCAGCACCATTCTTGAAACCAAGTTTTTCTGCATTTTCAATGGCTTTATCCAATTGTTTATAACGATAGATCAAGAGATTTTTCGTTACCTGCTGATCGGCAGTGGCCAGGTAAAAAGGCACACAATAGGCTTCGGTGTCCCAGTAAGTAGAACCGCCGTATTTTTCGCCGGTAAAACCTTTCGGACCGATATTTAGACGAGCATCTTCGCCAGTGTAAGTTTGATTTAGCTGGAAGATGTTGAAACGTATACCCTGCTGTGCCGAAGCATCGCCTTCAATCACAATATCGCTCTCTACCCATTTGGCAGCCCAGGCTTGTGCCTGCTCTTTCAGCATCACCTCAAAACCTTTTTGAGAAACCTGTTCCACTACCTTCTTGGTTTCGTGAACTAAGGTTTCTTTATCATGATTTTCGGAAGAAAGATTGGCAGCATACTTGTAGATAACAGTTTCCTGCTTCTCCTTCACTTCAATGTTCACTTTGTTGGCTACGTATTTTTCACGCTCAAGTGGCGCCGATAAGAACTCGATGGTTTTACCGTCTTGCTCAATATCGAATTTCATACCGGTGCAAACGTGGAAACCAGTCTTTTTGGTTCTAAGGGTTACATAAGCACTACCATGATGAGTTTCTTTGTGCACTTCATCCCAAAATTTTTCGTCATAATTAGCATCCTGATTCTTGATATCACCATCGATATAAGGAGTAATGGTAATGTCTCCGGAAAAATTTAAAGGAGTAAGGCTGTAACGAATGGCACCGGCTTCATCATCCACTATGCTGCAGAAACGAGTGGCTTTCACCTTGAGTTTCTTTCCACTTTTCAATTCGGCGGTAAAAGAACGCTCCAGGTAACCCTCTTTCATATTGAGTACCCGCTTAAAATCACTTACCTTGGCATTGGCCAGGTCGAGTGTTTCGTAATCTATTTTGATATCGATACCTATCCAGTTGGCGGCATTTAAAACTTTGGCAAAATATTCCGGATAACCGTTTTTCCACCATCCCACACGGGTTTTATCTGGATAATAAACTCCGGCAACGTAATTTCCCTGTAAGCTTTCACCTGAATAGGCCTCTTCAAAATTGGCACGCTGGCCCATGCGACCATTGCCTAAACTAAAAATACTTTCTGAAATTTTGTTTAAATGTGGATCGAATCCCTCTTCAATGATATTCCACTCGTCGATTTTGATGTAATTTTTCATCTTCCTAAATTCTCCCAAAGGAGCAACAACAATTATAATTTATACAGTTTATCTAAGTTCATTTCATGCAGACCTGCCACAACCAGGTTTGCTCCTTTAAGGTTAGCAGAGTCGCCAATACCTACTACTTTCATCCCACCGGCTAAAGCCGCTTCTACACCTGCAATGGCATCTTCAAATACCACGCAATCTGCAGGATTGAAGCCTAAAGATTGCGCTCCTTTTAAAAATACTTCCGGATCAGGTTTAGATGCCGTAACGGTATTACCATCGATGATGGAATCGAATAGGTCGATGAGCCCTATTTTTTCTAAAATGGTTCTGGAGTTTTTACTAGCAGATCCCAAAGCAGTTTTCAGACCGGCATTTCTCACCATGAGCAAAAATTCTTTGGCTCCCGGCAAAATTTCATCGGGTTGCATCCCCTGAATCATTTCCACATACCAGGAATTTTTCAAATCAGCCAATTGAGACTGTTCATCGGTGGTTTTCTCTACACCACCCCACTCTAAAATTAACTGGAGGGAACGGACCCGGCTCACACCTTTCAGTTTTTCATTTTCGGCTTCAGTAAAATCAAAACCCAAATGGTTAGCCAAACGTTTCCAAGCTTTAAAATGATAGACTGCAGTATCTACAATGACGCCATCAAGGTCAAAAATGCAAGCTTTAACCACAGCCATCTTATTTTTTTAATTCTAAAATGAGGGTTGTTTTTGCAGGGATCTTTATTTCGCTGATATCGTTCATGAGCTCGTCAGAAGCGATGTTTAAAGCCTTGCTATAGCCCGATGTACGTTCGGCAAAACGAGCTGTTTTTAGCGTCTGTTCTTTGTCCTCGCCATTCATCACCATCATCAAAGTTTGCTGCTCGTTGTAGCGGAACCACACATAAATACCATCTTGAGGGATGAATTGCATCATCTTACCGGTTTTAAGAGCATCGCTATTTTTACGATAATTGGCCAGCTTACGCACATAATTGAATGCTTCGTTTTCCTTTTCGGTACGACCGGCAGGCGTAAACTTATTCACCTGATCTTCCGGCCAGCCTCCCTTAAAGTCTAAACGCACCAAACCATCAGGGGTAGTCGTTCCGGTCATTAAGATTTCGTTACCGTAATACCATTGCGGAATTCCACGAGTCGTAAATAGCCAGGCAATACCTGATTTATATTTTCTAAAATCTTCGTTTACCACCGAATAAAAACGGTTGAGGTCATGATTATCTAAGAAAACCACATTTTTATTTGGGTCTTTGTATTGGTAATCGTAAGAGAAAGTATTGTATAAACGCACCACCCCATCGGTCCAGCCAAACTTACCATTCAGGGCTTCGTTAATCGACCAAAGAGCCTGAAAATCGGTTACGCCATCCAAACCAGTCTCAAGACCTTGATTTACTACTTTCCCCTCCGTAAAATAGCTCTGACTTGGTACGCCGTGTACCCAGGTTTCACCAAATGAATTCAAATTCGGATACTCCGCTTTGATGGCTTTAGCCCACTCGGCCATATACTCCAGATCGTTGTAAGCGTAGGTGTCTAAACGGAAGGCATCCACACCGGCATATTCAACCCACCAGATATGACTTTGGGTGATGTAATTTCTCAGGAATGGATTTTTCTGATTAGGATCGGGCATGTGAAAATCAAACCATCCTTTTACCATTTGATCTTTATCAGCTTTGGCAACATAGGGATCAAAATGAGTTTGTTCGCGGTAATTGGTGCGGGTAAAGCTTGCCCATTGGTTCAACCAGTCTTTTGAAGGCAGGTCGAGCACAGTCCAGTGCTGGCTACCGAAATGGTTATGAACCAAATCCTTCACCATTTTCATCCCACGTTTGTGAAGCTCGTCCACTAATTTTTTATAGAGCTCATTATTTCCGTAACGAGGATCAATTTGATAATTTTCTGTGTTTGCATAGCCATGGTAAGATGTTTTTGGCTGATCGTTGGTTAGCAAAGGATTAATCCACAGAGCGGTTACTCCTAAATCGTGTAAATAATCCAAATTGTTGATGATGCCCTGAATATCGCCGCCATGTCGGTGGTACATCGAATCGCGGTTCAGCGAAGTTTCTTTCATGCCTTTGATGACATCGTTGGTCTTATCACCATTCGCAAATCGATCGGGCATGATCAGGTAAATGAAATCACTCGTGTTGACGCCTTGCGCTTTCACCAATTTTGGGTCTCTATTTTTCAGCTCATAAGTATAGCTGATGGTTTTCTTCCCTTTAAGCGTAAATTGTATCGGGAATTTACCAGCTGCTGCAGCAGGTGTGATTTCTATATCAAGAAACAAATAGTTAGGGTTCTCCACTTTGTGTACCGCATTGAGATTTACTCCAGGGTAACTCAATTTCACTTCGCGTTTAGCGATTTGATTCCCGTGCACAATGAGTTGCAATTTAGGATTCTTCATCCCCACCCACCAGTTGGCAGGTTCAATGCGTTCTAAGGCAGGCAGCTGAGCAAAAACTGAAGTCGATAGCAGTAAAATAAGCAGCGACAAAAGGCTTTTATTTGGTTTCATGATGTTTTGGTTAGTCGGTCCTAATTTAGGCTTAAATTGTGATTTTGGAAATAAATTTTGAGGTTTTTATTCCTGTGTAATCTTTACACTTACATCTCTCAAAAATTGTTTGAAAGTCGCTTCATGTGAAAAAATCCTGCATGAAGGGGAAGCTTCCAGATTAGTCCAGTTATATTTGTGAAAAATAATCATCGACATGAAAAAGACTTATTGCACACTTTTTGCCTTACTGATACTCAACCTGACATCATTTGCCCAGGCACTTCGCTTACCAGCAGCGAGCACTACTCAAAGCGTTCAACAAGATTTTGGATTGAGTAGCATCAAGCTCACTTACTCCAGACCGAATGTGAAAGGCCGCAAAATTTTCGGAACGCTCATTCCTTTTGGACAAGTATGGCGTACAGGTGCCAATGCCCCCAGCAAGCTTACTTTTGGAGATGATGTAATGGTGGAAGGGAAATTAGTTCCTGCAGGAGAATATGCTTTGTACAGCATTCCTGGCAAAGATGAATGGACCATCATATTGAGCAAAAACACCAAACTTTGGGGAGCCATGGGCTACCAAGAATCGGATGATTTGTTGAGAGTAAAAGTAAAACCGGTAGCCTTAAGCAAGAGTGTAGAAAGCTTCAACATTGGCTTTGAGAAAGTAATGGCCAACAGCTGCGAAATGCAATTAATTTGGGACAAAACCTTGGTGCCGGTTAAGATTACCACCGATATCGATTCTAAAATAATGGCGGGGATTGATGCAGCCATGCAAGGTACCAACAAACCTTTTTATCAGGCTGCCAGCTATTATTTTGATAACAACAAAGAACTGAATAAAGCTTACAACTGGATTAAAGAAGCTACTTCGGCCAATCCGAAAGCCTATTGGATGGAACACTTGAAGGCGAAGATTCAGATAAAAATGGGTTTGAAAGCTGAAGCCATCGAATCTGCAAAGCGTTCCATTGCGCTAGCCGAATCAGAAAAAAACCAGGATTATGTGGTGCTAAACAAGCAGTTAATTGCTGAAGCACAAAAGAAATAGTCCGGCAAGCATTATTGCTGAAACTGCATCCCGAAGTTCACCAGAAATAATTCTTGTGTACTTCGGGTGATGGCAGTGTATAACCACCTCAAAAATTCGGTATTGATCATTTCTTCAGTCAGGTAACCCTGATCGATGAAAACAGCGTCCCACTGACCGCCCTGTGCTTTGTGGCAAGTAACCGCATAGGCAAATTTAATTTGCAGGGCATTGTAAAATGGATCTTTCTTCATTTCTAATAAACGAAGGCGTTTATTGCTGATATGGGCATAATCGGCTGAAACAGCCTCAAACAAACGTTTACCATCTGCAGCAGAAAGGCTGGGGCTTTCTGCATACAAAGTATCGAGCAAAACCTTACAATCCAGTGGGCCTTCATCCGGATAATCGATGAACTCCAGTACTACATCAGCAAAGCGGAAACCATGCATTTCGCTGATATTTTTCACCTTCCTGATTTTAGCTACATCGCCATTGGCAATGAAATTGCCAGCTTTTTCCTGCTCATCGAGCCAGAAATAATTATTCCTGACCACCATGATGTAATCACCTCCACTTAATTCTTCTTCACGATAGAGAATTCGGTTGCGGATATTCTGATTGTAGGCGTTGGCATTTTTATTAGAGCGACAAATCACCAGGGTATTTTCCATACCATACTTGTCATAAGCATAGCTCAGTCCTTCCACCAACCTTTCACCGGTCATGTGATAAATATCTTTGAAACCCTTGGTGCTCAATTTTGGAATATTCGGTTGCTCCAATGCCAGGCCTTCACGAATTTGTGTGGCATGGTGCAAAATGCCGGAATTTTTCTCCTGCCGAACCACCTCTGTCAATTCGATATTGAACAGATTCAAACCGTAAGAAACCCGAAGGTATTCCTGATCTAAAGCCGGACTTTCGGCGACGCCCACCGGCGGCAACTGAGCAGTATCGCCTACTAAGATGAGTTTACAACGTTTGTCGTTATAAACATAATTGATCAGGTCTTCCAACAGACCCGATCCGGTATAATCGGCAGATTCATCTGCAATCATGGATGCCTCATCTACGATAAAAATGGTGTCTTCACTCACATTATGAGCAAGGCTAAAATACATATCCGGGCTCATGGCCTGCTTTTTCCGATAAATACGCTTATGGATGGTGCTGGCTTTTTTTCCGGAATAATTACTCATCACCTTGGCAGCTCTGCCAGTTGGTGCCAGTAGCACCGATTTAAACTGCATTTTTGGCAAGACTTTCACCAAGGCGCTGATCAGGGTAGTTTTACCCGTACCGGCATAACCTTTCAGCAATAAACAGTCACGCTCTTGGCCTGATAACAGAAAACGCTCCAACAGAAAAAAGGCTTCTTGCTGCTTGCTGGTGGGCGTTTTCCCAAATTGTTGACTAAGCTGACTAATGAAATTGCTCATGCTTTTCAAAAATGCAGATTTGTATTGAGCTAACCTATTCCAAAAAATTTTACATTTGTTTGCGATGAATACCAGCATTCAATTAATTGATCCATCTTTCCAGACCCAGCACTCGGGCAAATGCGATTTGCTGCTCGAAATTTTACCTTCTGCAATTCAGTTTGCGGTTGTGGACAAAGGTCAGGATCAATTAAAAGTTTTGTATCGGATGGAAGATTTTTCGGTAGATGCCGTAAATTTTAAGGAATTGACCGAGCTGGCTCCAACCCTGCAACATCATTACCGCAAGGTGAAGGTGGGAATTAAAAGCACTAAATTCACGCTAATTCCTGAAGATCTTTTTGATAAATCCTTGTTAGGAGAATATGCGAAATTCATTTCTAATGATGAAGATGATCTGATACTTTACAATCATATTCGTTCTGCAAAATGCATGGTAGTATTCACGTTACCATCTAAAATAATCCATCTCCTGAGAACTCAATTTCATGAACCTCAATTTTTCCATGCAGCTGCTACCAACATCGAGGCTGGCATGAAATGGGCGAAGGTGAACGATGATACCTTGTTTATGCTCCATTTAACGGAGAGTCATTTAGAATGCACGTGTTTTAAAGAAGGAAAATTGACTTTTTTCAATGTTTTTCCATCTCGAAACGCCGATGAATTCAACTATTTCTTGTTGAATCTGATCAACCAACTTGATTTTGAAATGGAGAACACCAGTTGGTTGCTGGCGGGTAAATGGCATCAAGCATACCTGAACCGTTTAGAAAAATATAGCCAGCAAATCATCCATACCGAGGAAAGTACGTTTGTGAAAATTGAGCCCCCCTTCGATCAGCTTGAACGTCCTCCTTTTTTCTCGCTCACGGCTTTAAGTTTATGCGAATAATTGGTGGCAGGCTGAAGGGTTTGAGGATACAGGCTCCTCAAAATTTACCGGTACGCCCTACCACCGACTTGGCAAAAGAGGCCCTTTTCAACATCCTTAATCATCAATTAGACTTTGAGCACATCGAAGTGTTAGATCTCTTTTCTGGCACGGGTAATATTTCCATAGAATTTGCCTCCCGGGGCGCAGTGAAAGTCGTTTCGGTAGATCGGAATAAGGGCTGTATTCAGTTTTTAAAATCGATGATTGAAAAGCATCAGCTGAAACAAATTAAAACTCAGTTTGCCGATGTTTTTAAATTCTTGCAGTTGGAAACCGATGCTTTTGACTTGATCTTTGCTGACCCGCCTTATGATTTACCAGCCCTACAACAAATCCCAGATCTGGTTTTTGAAAGAAATTTGGTGAAACCAGGTGGTTATCTGATTGTAGAGCACCCCTCCATGAAAAAGCTTACCCATCCTTTTTTAACAGAGCAAAGAGAATACGGCTCTTCTTCATTTAGCTTTTTTAGTCCCAAATAAATTTTAATTCTGATAAAATAACCTCAATTTAGTAGCATGAAAATCGCTTTATTCCCAGGTTCTTTCGATCCGGTAACCAAAGCTCACGTGGATATTTTGAAACGGTCGATTTCGTTATTTGATAAAGTGGTGATCGGTATCGGGATGAACAGCACCAAGCAGGCGCTTTTACCTATAGAAATTCGGCAGAAAATGCTGAAATCTGTATTTGCCGGGGAACCCAAAGTGGAAGTATGCACTTACGAAGGCTTAACAGTTGATTTCTGCAAAAAGATTGGAGCCGATTACATGATCAGGGGAATCAGAACCGTATCTGATTTTGAATATGAAAAAGCCATCGCCCAAATGAATCATGCTTTGGTGCCTGAAATAGAAAGTATATTCATCGTTAGCAAGCCGGGCTACTCATCCATCAGCTCTACCATCGTACGAGATATTTTAAGATACAAAGGAGATGTAAGCCAGTTCGTGCCCAAAGAAGCACTTGAGTTTCTCTAATTATTGAGCTTTTCTTCTAGCAAGTCTATAATCAACGGGTAACTGTTCTGCTTTACTCCATTTAATTCAGAATTTTTTAACCAAACAGCCTCGGTAATTTCTTCTTCAATTTGGGGAATAAGTTCCGGGCTACCAGAAACTTCCATATCGTACCAATAGGTTTTTTTAAGCACCAGCTCTTTTTTTGTAGGATAGATGTGATAAGTGACAGAAAGCAGCTCGCCTAACTTGGAAATTTGCACCCCACACTCCTCTTCTACCTCCCGCACCGCTGCCATTTCTGGAGATTCACCTTCATCAATTTTACCCTTGGGCAAATCCCATTTTCCTCTCCTGAAAATAAATAAATAAGCTCCAGTCTCATTTGTTACCAAACCGCCCGCCGCCTCAATAACTTGCAAATTCGCCACAATTTCATTGAACATTTCATGCGGTCGGTCAGCAATCAGAAAATAATCAGTTTTTTCGGTGCCCAGTTTCACTTGCTCATAAAACTGATGAATATCGAACTCCTTTTTAGTCAATAACTTAACAGAATTATGAGCGTTTGGCACATTTTCTGTGATGAACAGCTTTATTTCGTTGATATAAATTCTATACATTTGCACCATGATTAATAAGCGAGAGATTGAGCAGAAAGTTGCCGAATTCCTTTTACAAATTAAAGCAATTAAACTACAACCCAACAATCCTTTCACTTGGGCCTCCGGCTGGAAATCGCCTATCTATTGCGACAACCGGATTACGCTTTCACATCCTACCATCAGAACTTACATCCGTCAGAAATTATCAAATTTGATACAAGAAGAATTTGGTACAGTGGATGCAATTGCTGGAGTAGCCACTGCAGGGATTCCACAAGGTGTTCTGGTAGCACAAGAATTGGGACTGCCTTTTATTTATGTTCGTTCAAAAGCCAAAGAACATGGAACTGGAAGCTTAATTGAAGGCGAATTCAAAGCGGGTCAAAGAGTGGTGGTAATTGAAGACTTGATCTCTACCGGAAAAAGCAGCTTACAAGCAGTACAAGCGCTGCGTGATGCCGGCTGTCTGATTGCTGGTTTGGCCGCCATATTCACCTACGGGTTTGATGAGGCAGAAACCAATTTCAAAAATGCCAAATGTCCGTACTTTACACTTTCTAATTACCAGTCGCTCATCGAATATGCTGCCGAGCACCGCATGATTGCAGAAACTGAAATTAGCCTGCTCGAAAAATGGCGTGAAAACCCGGCTGAGTGGGGCATTAATCAAACTGTATAAATCTCAAAAAACTATGAATACTGTCATTGAAAGCACGGTGCTGATTAACAAAGCGACAAATGAAGTGTACGCTTTTTTATCTGATTTGAACCATCACCAGCAATTGATGCCAGATAATATTTACAATTGGTCATCCACAGCCGATGAAGCTAAGTTCACCATCCAAAACATGGCAAAGTTGGCCATTAAGATCAATTCGAGAATAGAAAATCAGGAAATATCGGCTGTTCCTTCTGAAGAAGCACCCTTCGACCTGGAGTTGAAGTGGACTTTGAAAGATCTTGGTAATGGGAGTACAGAGGCCAAACACACCATTTCGGCGGAGCTGAACATGATGATGAAAATGCTGGCCACCGGACCACTTCAAAAATTAGCTGATCATCAAACTGCCAGGCTTAAAGAGATTTTAAGTTAACCTTAGAATTTCGAGTTGCAGGTTAAAACAATTAACAAGCTTTAACCACTAAGCCGTAATTATACTGGCAACACCCCTATCTGTTATTTTTTCAGGTCAACTCACTATAAAACAGCCATTTCGTCTGCTTTTATTCTTTTCACCCGACACAAATTCCGATTTTGATCGTTTGCTCATTGCTGGACAATAATTTGATAAGCAATTAGCATGAATCTGAACAATTTCACCATTAAAGCACAAGAAGCCATTCAAAAAGCTTCTGAAGTTGCTACAGGCAACCAGCAACAAGCCATTGAAAATGCACATTTGCTCAAAGGCTTGTTATTGGTCGACGAAAACGTCATCAGCTATTTACTAAAAAAACTGAATGTCAACTTAAATCGCTTAAACACGAATCTGGATGAACAAATTCAGTCCTTCCCCAAAGTAAGCGGCAACAATGTGTATTTATCTTCCTCTGCTAATGCGAGTTTACAAAAAGCCCAGAGCTATTTGAAAGAGTTTAAAGACGATTTTGTAGCAGTGGAACATTTGCTGCTCGGTATTTTAAATGCGGGCGATAAAACCTCCACCTTGCTGAAGAATGATGGAGCAAATGAAAAAGACCTGAAAAAAGCCATTACAGAGCTACGCGGCGACAGCCGGGTGAGCGACCCAAATGCAGAGGCCACCTACAACGCCCTGAATAAATATGCCCGCAACCTCAATGAGTTTGCAGAATCGGGGAAGCTAGACCCGGTAATTGGTCGTGATGAAGAAATCAGACGGGTGATTCAAATCCTCTCCCGCCGTACCAAAAACAACCCGATCCTGATTGGTGAGCCGGGTGTAGGTAAAACCGCCATTGCAGAAGGCATTGCCTTTAGGATCATTAAAGGTGATGTGCCCGAAAACCTCAAGACCAAAGTGGTTTTCTCTTTGGATATGGGGGCACTCATCGCGGGAGCGAAATATAAAGGCGAATTTGAAGAACGCTTGAAAGCTGTGGTAAAAGAAGTGAGCCAAAGTGATGGAGAGATCATCTTATTTATCGATGAGATCCATACGCTGGTGGGTGCCGGAGGTGGCGAAGGCGCTATGGATGCTGCCAATATTCTGAAACCTGCGCTGGCTCGTGGTGAGTTGAGGGCCATTGGGGCAACCACACTTAACGAATACCAGAAATACCTAGAAA
>JACCED010134093.1_pt1 | contig 12345 bp, 9 predicted proteins | sample 7455021 | NCBI WGS metagenome assembly JACCED01 (sample SAMN15323456, study PRJNA562643) | freshwater metagenome | isolation source: river surface water | place: USA:Blue River Watershed | collected 2017-08-19
ATGCCCTGTGCGTTGTTGTCGAGTTCCTATTGCTTGTCTTCGGCCGACCAGTTGGCTTGGGCCACGACCGGGAACTGCAGCAGCTGGTTGAGGGTGTCTTCGCGCAGTTGCTTGGGGTCCTGCTTGGCCACGGCCTTTTCCATCTGCTTTTGCAGCGCGGGCACATCGACCTGGTGGTAGTGCATGGCGTGCAGCGTGGCGCCGGTGGGGCTGGGCACCCAGGCGGTGTTGGCACCGGCCAGCGGGTGCGCGATCTTGGCCTTGAGCATGTCGGCCATCAGGTCGGGCATGGCCCACATGCCCTTGCCGATCTGGGCGCGACCACGCAGGCCGCAGGCCAGGCCCACATTGACGTTGTTCTTCTCGTAGGCGGCCAGCCAGGTGCTGTTCTTGATGTCGCCCTTGCGCATGACCGGACCGGCCAGCATGCAGGTGTGCATCTCGTCGCCGGTGCGGTCCAGGAAGCCGGTGTTGATGAAGGCCACGCGGCTCTTGGCGGCAGCGATACAGGCTTTCAGGTTGGCGCTGGTGCGGCGCTCTTCGTCCATGATGCCCAGCTTGACGGTGGAGGCCTTGAGGCCCAGCACCTTCTCGACGCGGCCAAAGAGTTCGTCGGCAAAGGCAACTTCGGCCGGGCCATGCATCTTGGGCTTGACGATGTAGACGCTGCCGGTGCGGCTGTTGCGCAGCGGGTGGCTCTTTTTCTTTTGCAGGTCGACCATGGCAATCGTGGTGGTGACCATGGCGTCCAGGATGCCTTCGGGGATCTCGCGGGTCGCACCGCTCTTGTCGGTCCAGGTGATGGCCGGGTTGGTCATCAGGTGGCCCACATTGCGCACGAACAGCAGCGAGCGGCCGTGCAGCACGACTTGGCCCTTGCCGGACGGCTTGGTGTAGTGGCGGTCGCCGTTCATGGTGCGGGTGAAGGTCTTGCCGCCCTTGGTCAGCTCTTCCTTGAGTGTGCCGTCCAGGATGCCCAGCCAGTTGCGGTAGGCCAGCACCTTGTCTTCGGCGTCCACAGCGGCCACCGAGTCTTCGAGGTCGAGGATGGTGGACAGCGCGGCTTCGGCGATCAGGTCGCTCACGCCGGCCGGGTCGGTCTTGCCGATCGGGGTGGTCTTGTCGATCTGCAGGTCCAGGTGCAGGCCGTGGTGCACGAACAGCACCGAGGCCGGGGCCTTGGCATCACCGGTGTAGCCGACGAACTGTTTGGCATTGGCCAGCGTGGTGCTGGCGCCGCCCCGCAGCGTGACCACCAGCTTGCCGCCCTGGACGGCATAGCCGGTGCTGTCGGTGTGCGAGCCCTTCTTGAGCGGGGCGCAACGGTCGAGCACGTGGCGGCAGTAGTCGATGACCTTGGCGCCGCGCCTGGGGTTGTAGCCGGTGCCCTTCTCGCAGCCATCGGCTTCGGAGATCGCATCGGTGCCGTACAGCGCGTCGTACAGGCTGCCCCAGCGGGCGTTGGCGGCATTCAGGGCGTATCGGGCGTTCAGGATCGGCACCACCAGCTGCGGACCGGCCAGCTTGGCCAGTTCGGCGTCCACGTTGGCGGTGGTGGCGCGGGCGTTTTTCGGCTCGGGCACCAGGTAGCCGATCTGGCCCAGGAACTTTCGGTAGGCCTTCATGGCCTTGCCGGGCGCGACCGGACCGGGGTTGGCGCGGTGCCACTGGTCCATCTCGGTCTGGATGCGGTCACGCTCGGCCAGCAGGGCGATGTTCTTTGGCGCCAGGTCGGTCACGATGTCGGAAAAGCCTTTCCAGAACTTCTCGCTCTTGACGCCGACGGCAGGCAGCACCTGCTGTTCGATGAAGTCGTGCAGCTGGGTGGCCACCTGCAGGTTGTGGACGCGGGTGCGTGCGGTCATGGGATTCACCTCATTGAAGTTCAGAAAACGGCGAATGGCCAGGCGGGACCTGGCCATCTTTGGATCCACTTTATTGCAAATCAGGGCAGCGATAAACCAGCCCAAAGGCCATGAACCCATGACTTTTTTGCAAAAGTGGGATTCTGCCGCAAAGCGCCCGGCCGACCCCGGCGCCTACAGCTCGCCGTCGCGCAACTGGCGCCGCCGCTCGCGGTAATCGGGCATGACCTCGCCCACCGTGTCCCAAAAGCGGGGGCTGTGGTCCATGACGCGCAGGTGGGCCAGCTCGTGCACCACCACATAGTCGATCTGTTCCAGCGGCAGGTGGATCAGGCGCCAGTTCAGGCGGATGTGGCCGTCGCTGCGGGCACTGCCCCAGCGGGTGCGTGCGCTCGAGAGGGACAGGCGGCTGTAGTGCACCCCGAGCTGCGGCGCGAAATGCTGCAGACGCGCCTCGAAGAGGGCGCGCGCCTTCTTCTTGAACCAGGCTTCGGCGGCTTCGCGCACCTGCACGGCCGAAGCGTCCGGCGGCAGGCTCAGGGTCAGCGGCTGCACCCCCTCGGGCAGGGCCGGCGTCTGGCCACGCGCGAGCACACACAGCCGCACCGTGCCCCCCAGATAGGGCAGGTCGGCGCCATCGGTCCAGGCCAGCGCCGGCCGTACCGGATGCGCCGGGCGTTCACGCGCCTGCTGCAGCTTGGCCAGGATCCAGGCGGCCTTTTCCTGCACGGCAGCATCCACCTCGCGCAGCGGCACCCAGCCCGGCGCGCGCACCACCAGGCCTTCGGGGCCGACGGTAAAGCCAATGCTCTTGCGGCGGGCGCGCTCGAAACGGTAGGACACCGTCACCCCCTGCAGCATGGCATGGCGGTTGGCCGCCGCATGGCTGAACCCCACGGGCACAGGCACAGGCCGGGGGCCTGCGGGCAAGGCGCCCGGCGCCGGGTGCTGCGGCTGCGGGTCACCGCCAGTGAAGAAGTCGAGCGTGAGCTGGGTCAGCTTCTGCCAGGGTGTGCGCATCGCCCCTGCCCCGGCTCAGGCCTGGTCAGCGTAGGCCTCGGGATCGAGGCGGCGCATTTCGGATTCGATCCAGCCCTTGACCTCGGCCATCAGTTCCTCGGCCGCGCGCCCCTCGCTGGGGATGGGCTTGCCGATGGAGATGTCGACAATGCCAGGGCGCTTGATGAAGGCCTTGCGCGGCCAGCAGCGCCCGGAGGTCACGGCGATCGGGATCACGGGCACGCCGGCGGCGATCGCCAGGCGGGTGCCGCCGGTCTTGTACTCGCCCACCTCGCCGCGCGCAATGCGGGTGCCCTCGGGGAACATGATGACCCAGACGCCCTGCGCCATCAGGCGTCGCCCCTGCTGCACCACCTTGGCAAAAGCGCGCGAGCGCTGGCTGCGGTCGATGTGGATCATGTCCAGGCGGGCCATGGCCCAGCCGAAGAAAGGCACAAACAGCAACTCGCGCTTGAACACATAGGCCAGCGGGTGCGGCATCAGCGTGGGCATGACAAAGGTTTCCCAGGTCGACTGGTGCTTGACCAGCAGGACGGCCGGGTCGGTGCTGCCCACGGGCAGGTTCTCCATGCCCTGCACCCGGTTGCGGATGCCCAGGATCCAGGTGCCGCCCTGCACTGCCGTGCGCAGCCAGCCCACGCAAATCCAGTAGAGGGTGGTGCTGCTCACCAGGTAGGACACCAGGATCACGAACAGCGCCCAGGGGACCACGGTCACAGCCATCCACAGCAAGTGCAGCACGGATCGGAACAGGTTCATGGCATCACTCCGGGGGCTCAGTCGATGCCAGCGGGCTGACCGAGCAGATGGTCGACGCAGGCGGCCAGGTCGGCGTGCACCCGGGTGGCCGCAGGAAAGCCTTCGGGCGCCTGGCCGAGGCCCTTGAGGTCGGCGTGGCGGCCAGTGCAGACCAGGTGTGGCGCACAACCGGCGGCCACCGCGGCCTGCATGTCGCGCAGGCTGTCGCCCACATAAGGCACCCCGGCCAGCGAGGACAGGCCGTAGCGCTGGCCGATTTGCTCGAGCAGGCCAGGCTCGGGCTTGCGGCAGTGACAGCCCTCATCGGGGGTGTGGGGGCAGTAGAACACCGCATCGAGCCGGCCGCCATGGACGGCCAGGGCTTTCATCATGAGGGCGTGCACGCTGTTGAGGGCGGCAATGTCGAACAAGCCGCGGCCCAGACCGGACTGGTTGGTGGCCAGCACCACGTGGTAGCCCGCGTGGTTCAGGCGACCGATGGCTTCGAGCGCGCCCGGCAGCGGCTCCCACTCCTCGGGCGACTTGACGAACTCGTCGCTGGCGCGGTTGATGGTGCCGTCGCGGTCCAGGATGACGAGCTTGGTGTGCATGGGGCGGTTCGGGCTCAGGCGGCCAGACGCGAGAGGTCGGCCACGCGGTTCATGGCCAGGTGCAGGCTCTTGAGCAGGCCCTGGCGGTTCAGGCGCAGGTCCATCGCTTCGGCATTGACCATCACGTCATCGAAGAAGGCGTCGACCGGGGCGCGCAGCGCGGCCAGGGTCTGCAGGCTGGCGGTGTAATCGCCCGCCTTGAATTGCGCCTCGGATTCGGGCAGCAGCTTGTGCATGGCGGCATGGAGGTTTTTCTCTGCCTCTTCCTGCAGCAGGGCCACATTCACATGCGCGTCCACCTCGCCCGCCTTCTTGGGGATGTTGCCGATGCGCTTGTTGGCCGCGGCCAGCGCCGGGCTTTCGGGCAGGGCGGCAAAGGCACGCACCGCCGCCAGGCGCTTGGCCACTTCCGACAGGCGCTGCGGCTGCAGGGCCAGCACGGCCTCGACTTCCTGCGCCGAGAAGCCCTGCTCGCGCAGACCCCCGGCGAGGCGGTCGTAGAAGAATTCGGTGAGGGGTGCAGAGGCATCGGTGATCTTGTCGCCGAAGACGGGCGCGGCCAGCGCCAGCAGGGCCGACAGGTCGATCGCCAGGTCCTTCTCGATCAGCATGCGGATCACGCCCAGCGCATGGCGGCGCAGCGCGAACGGGTCCTTGTCGCCACTGGGCAGGTTGCCGATGCCGAACATGCCCACCAGGGTTTCGAGTTTGTCGGCCAGGGCCACCACCACACCCACCGGATTGCGCGGCAGTTCGTCGCCGGCAAAGCGCGGCTTGTAGTGGTCTTCGATGGCCTGGGCGATCTCGGCGGGCAGACCATCGTGGCGGGCGTAATAGCCACCCATGATGCCCTGCAGCTCGGGGAACTCGCCCACCATGTCGGTCAGCAAGTCGGTCTTGGCCAGGCGCGCGGCCTGCTCGGCCTGTTTGGCGAGGAGGTCGCCACCGAGCTGCTGGCCAATCGCCCGGGCAATGGCACAGACACGCGCCATGCGCTCGCCCTGTGTGCCCAGCTTGTTGTGGTAGACCACCTTGGACAGGCCCTCGACCCGGGACTCAAGGGTTTTCTTGCGGTCCTGGTCGAAGAAAAACTTGGCGTCGGCCAGGCGCGGGCGCACCACGCGCTCGTTGCCGCCGATGACCGCGCTCGCGTCATCCGGGCGGATGTTGCTCACCACCAGGAACTGGTGCGTGAGCTTGCCAGCCGCGTCCAGCAGCGGGAAGTACTTCTGGTTGGCCTTCATCGTGAGAATCAGGCATTCCTGCGGCACGTCCAGAAACTGCTTGTCGAAGGCACAGACCAGCACATTCGGCCGCTCGACCAGCGCAGTCACTTCGTCCAGCAGGGCCTCGTCTTCGATCGGGCGCACGCCACCGCCCACTTGGGCGGCAGCCGCCTGCAGCTGGCGCACGATGTCGGCGCGGCGCTCGGCAAAGCTGGCGATGACGGCGCCGTCATTGCGCAGGACCTCGGCGTACTGGTCGGCATGGGGCACCACCACCGGGTCCACTGTCGCTTCAAAGCGGTGGCCCTGCGTGCTGTGGCTTGCCGTGAGGCCCAGGGCCTTGACGGGGACGACGGCGCTGCCGTGCAGGGCGATCAGCTTGTGCGCGGGGCGCACGAAGTTCACGCTGCTCCAGCCCGGCAGTTCGCAGTCGGTCTCGAGCTGGTACTGCATGACCTTGGGAATGGGCAGTCGGGCCAGCGCTTCATCGAGCGCCTTTTGCAGACCGGCAGCCAGCGTCGCACCCTGGGCCACGCTGTCGTAGAACAGGGCCTCGGCCTTGCCGTCGGGCGCGCGCTTGAGCGCGGCGACAGCCGCTGCCGGGTTGCTGACGTCGGCGCCCAGGGCCTGCAGTTTCTTGAGCAGGGCCGGCGTGGCATTGCCCCCGGCGTCCAGGCCCACGGTCACGGGCATGAGCTTTTGCTGCACGGCCTTGTCTGCGGCCTTGGCCCGCACGCCTGCGACATGCGCCGCCAGGCGACGAGGCGAGGCATAGGCCGTCACCACGGCACCGGCGTCAGCCAGGCCCTGGGTCTGCAGCTGATCGGCCAGCACGCCGGCAAAGGCATCGCCGAGTTTTTTGAGCGCCTTGGGCGGCAGCTCTTCCACGAAGAGTTCGACGAGAAGGTTCTGTGCGGTCATTCTTTTGCTTCCTCAGGCAGCCTTCTGGGGCATCTGCGCGACCCACTCGCGCGGCGCCATCGGGAAACCCAGACGTTCGCGGCTCTCGTAATAGCTCTGGGCCACGCTGCGGGCCAGATTGCGGATGCGGCCGATGTAGGCAGCGCGTTCGGTCACGCTGATCGCACCGCGCGCGTCCAGCAGGTTGAAGGTGTGCGCGGCCTTGAGCACCTGCTCGTAGGCGGGCAGCGCCAGTTGCTGCGCCATCAGGTGCTGGGCCTGTTTTTCATGCGCCCCGAAGGCGGTGAACAGGAACTCGGCGTCGCTGTGCTCGAAGTTGTAGGTCGATTGCTCCACTTCGTTTTGCTTGTACACATCACCATAGGTCAGGCCCTCGGTCCACTGCAGGTTGTAGACGTTGTCCACGCCCTGCAGGTACATGGCCAGGCGCTCGAGGCCATAGGTGATCTCGCCGGTGATCGGTTTGCAGTCGATGCCGCCGACCTGCTGGAAGTAGGTGAACTGGGTGACTTCCATGCCGTTGAGCCAGACTTCCCAGCCCAGGCCCCAGGCGCCGAGCGTCGGGTTTTCCCAGTCGTCCTCGACGAAACGGATGTCGTTTTTCTTCAGGTCAAAACCCAGCGCCTCGAGCGAACCCAGATACAGCTCCAGGATGTTGGCCGGCGCCGGCTTGAGCACCACCTGGTACTGGTAATAGTGCTGCAGGCGGTTGGGGTTCTCGCCGTAACGGCCGTCCTTGGGACGGCGGCTGGGCTGCACATAGGCCGCCTTCCAGGGCTCGGGACCGATGGCGCGCAGGAAGGTGGCGGTGTGGCTGGTGCCGGCACCGACTTCCATGTCATAGGGCTGGAGCAGCGCGCAGCCCTGGGCGTCCCAGTATTGCTGCAACTTGAGGATGATCTGCTGGAAAGTCAACATGACTTGCGGGACCGGCGGCGAGCCGGTTCAAGGTGGGTGAGCGCACCGACACGGACCGCCCGGTGCAAACCGCTGATTTTACCGCCCGGGTCTGCCTGGCCCGGGCCCGAGCGGGTCTGTGGGACCGGCGTTCCGCCGCGATGGGGTCCGGACTCAGCGGCGTCGCGCGACCACTGCCGCCCAGCCCACCACCAGCAGGGCCAGCAGCCACAGAGGCCCGAGACCGAAAGCGGCCGCCCAGCGGGCGTAGGGGGTCAGGCCCTCGCGGCCTTCAAAGCGGCCGACCAGGCTGCCGCGGGTAAAGCGGGGCAGCTGACCCTGCACCTGCCCGCGGTGGTCAATGATGGCGGTGGCGCCGGTGTTGGTGGCGCGCAGCATGGGCCGGCCCAGCTCCATGGCGCGCAGACGCGAGATGTTCAGGTGCTGGTCGACCGCCACCGTGTTGCCGAACCAGGCGATGTTGCTCACGTTCACCAGCACGGTCGGCGGGGCTTCGCCTGCCGCAAAGCGGGCCGCCAGCTCTTCGCCGAAGAGGTCTTCGTAACAGATGTTGGGCGCCAGCCGCTGCCCCTGCCATTCAATCGAGGGCTGGTGCACCGAACCGCGCCTGAAGTCGCCCAGCGGGATCTGCATCATGCGCACAAACCAGCCAAAGCCGTTGGGGATGAATTCACCAAAAGGCACCAGGTGAAACTTGTCGTAGCGGTACTCGGGCTGGGTCTGCGGGCCGAGCGCCACCAGCGCATTGGCATAGCCCCCGAGCGCATCGCCCCAGGGCATGCCCACCAGCGCCAGCTGCTGGCGCTGTGCAAAGTGGTTGTGCAGGGCTGTCCAATAACCCGGCGGCAGGTGGCGCGGCAGCAGCGGCAGCGCGGTCTCGGGCGCGATGACCAGCGGGGCCGACGAGGCCGTCAGGCGTTCGCCATACCACTGCAAGGCCTCGCGGATGCCCCGTCCGGGGTCGAATTTCTCGCTCTGCGCGATGTTGCCCTGCAGAAGCTCGACCTCGGCGGTGCCGGTCGAACGGGTGAAATGTTCGCCGCCGGGCAGGGCCTGCAGGCCGCCGAGCAGCAGGGCCATGCCCAGCAAGGCGCGCAGGCGCCGCTGCGGCACGCTGCGCAGCAGCGCCAGCCGCATGGCCAGCCAGGCGGCCAGGGCGCCCATGCCATACACGCCAACCCAGGGGGCTGCCGCAGCCAGCCAGCCATCCAGGTGCGCATAACCGCTGGCGCCCCAGGGAAAGCCGGTGAACCAGCGTCCGCGCAGCAGTTCGGCCAGCAGCCAGAGGGCGGCAAACAGCACGCTGGCGGCCAGTGGCCGCTCGGTCCAGCCGGCCAGGCGCACCAGGGCCACCCAGGCACTGGCGGCGGCCACGCAGTACAGGCCCAGCGCTGCCGCCAGCAGCAGCACCGCCGCCACCGACAGCGGGGCGGGCATGCCGCCCACCTGGTGCATGGACACATGCAGCCACCAGAAAGTGCCGGCCAGCCAGAACAGGGCAAACACGCCACTGCGCCGGGCCGCCACCGCCAGCGCGGATTTCAGGGGAATGGCAGAAGTCAGCAGGCCGCACAGGCCGGTGGCCAGCAGCGCCAGTCCGAGCACCTGCAGCCAGCCTTGGGCCTGTCCGCTGCCCGGCCAGGCGATCGACAGCGCCTGCAAGGCCCCCGCCACGGCGGCCAGGACCAACCCCCCGGCAGACGCAGGCAGGCGGGCCTGGGGCTTCATGCCGGGGCGACGGGCTCGGTGCGCGAGACCTTGAACCAACGCACCGCACCGGCACGGGTGTGCAGCACCACAAAGTGCAGGCCGGCCAGGGTGAAGGACTCGCCACGGCGCGGCACATGGCCCATTTCGTGGGCGATCAGGCCGCCAATGGTGTCAAAGGAGGGGGCGTCCTCGCCCGCCTGGGCGGCCAGCAAGTCGACGCCGAAGGCTTCGGCCACGCGCTCGACCGCAGTGTCGCCACTGACGCGGAAGGTGCGGTCGGGCAGGCCGAAGATGTCGCCCTCATCGTCCTGGATGTCGAACTCGTCTTCGATTTCGCCAACGATCTGTTCGAGCACATCCTCGATGGTGATGAGCCCGGCCATGCGGCCGAATTCGTCGATGACGATGGCCAGGTGGTTGCGGTTGTCGCGGAACTGGCGCAGCAGGTCGTTGAGGCCCTTGCTCTCGGGCACAAACACCGCCGGACGCAGCAGGGCGCGCAGGTTCAGCTCGGGCGCACGCTGGAGCTTGAGCAGGTCCTTGGCCATGAGGATGCCGATGACGTTGTCGCGCTCGCCCTCGTGGACCGGGAAACGCGAGTGCGCCGTCTCGATCACCTGGTGCAGCAGTTCGTCGAATGGCGCATCGATGTCGAGCATGTCCATGCGGGGGGCTGCCACCATCACATCCCCGGCTGTCATGTCGGCCATGCGGATCACGCCTTCGAGCATGAGGCGGCTCTCGGCGTTGATGATCTTGTTGTCTTCGGCCTCGGCCAGGGTTTCGATCAGCTCATCGGCGGAATCGGGTCCGGGATGGATGAATTCGGCCAGTTTCTGCAGGAAGCTGCGCTTGTCTTCGCGGCTGCCCGTGCGCGCAGGGAGGGGGTCTGACACAGTGTGCAGTGCAGGACGTGCGGTTGTGGATACACCCCTAGGATAGCGGATTCGTGTGACGCCCCGCCGCAGGCCACTCAGGCTGGCGGGTCATGGGGCTGGCGTGCCTCACGCGCGCTGCGGCGCACCTCCTGCAGGGTGGCCAGCCAGTCGCGGAACTGCCGGGCCTGCAGCTTGAACTGGTAGTCCAGCTCGGCCATGTGGTCCTGCAGGAGCCCGGAGACCTGGCTGTCCAGCGTGGCCTCGGGCAGGCTGAGGTAGGCCTCGCTCTCGCTGCCATCGCGCTCGATGCGGGCACCTGCCTGGCGCGCGATCCTGAGCATGGCAGCGTTTTCGCTCAGGGCATGGATGAAGAACATGTGCACGCCCTGGTTGCGGGCAAAGTTCACCGCGCGCCCGAACAGCCGGGCGCCCATGCCCCGGCCGCGCTGGCTGGCGGCCACCGACACGCCGAACTCGGCGCAGCTGGCCCATTGGGGGTCGACCGAAAAGGCCAGGTGCGCCATCGCCACCAGCTGGAGGCGGCGGTTGAAGATGCCAAAGATCTCGTCACGCCGGAAGTCAAGCCCGTCCACATAGCGCCGGATGTGCTGGTCGGTGGCCGGATAACCAAATCGCAGGTAGCGGTCGCCCTCTGATAAGGCCAGCAGGTGCCCCAGGATGCGTGGCTTGTGGCGTGGCGAGAGCACCCGGATCGGCACCCAGCCGCGCGCCCGCGGCGCCCCGCCGCTGCTGCCCGGGTCGGCGGCTGCGCACCAACGCCGCCAGAGTTGGCGCCAGAAACCTGGGGTGGGGTTCGCGAGGGGGCTCATGGTGGATGGCACAGGACTCGGTATTTACCCTTATTCTGCCCGGTTTCCGGCGCATGCCGGCGCGCCAGCGCACAGGGCCTGCCCATTGTCGCCAGCGTGACCCCGGGGCCGAGGGACTGGGGATTTCTCCGGAGCACGGTCGTTCGTTTTTTTGCGCACAATCGCTGCCACTGGAGGAGGCAACATGGAAAAGATCTGGCTCAAGAGCTACCCCCCGGGTGTCCCGCAGGACATCCACCCCGAGCAGTACAGCTCATTGACCGATGTGCTCGAGCGCGCCTTCCGCCAGCATGCGGCCAACCCGTTTTCGGTGTGCATGGACCGCTGGATGAGCTATGCCCAGCTCGACCGTGAATCGGCCGCGCTGGGAGCCTGGCTGCAGGCCCAGGGGCTGGCGCCGGGCAGCCGGGTGGCCATCATGCTGCCCAACCTGCCGCAGTTCGCGGTCACCATGGCGGCCGTGATCCGCGCCGGCTACACCTGTGTCAACGTCAACCCGCTCTATACCGCGCGCGAACTCGAACACCAGCTCAAGGACTCGGGCGCCACGGCCATTGTGATCCTGGAAAACTTCGCCCACACCCTGCAGGAGGTGATCGGGCACACGCAAATCCAGCACATGGTCATCACCGCACTGGGCGACATGCTCGGCCCCTGGTATGGCCGCTGGATGACCTTTGCGGTGCGCCATCTGGCCAAGCTGGTGCCCGAATACGAGCTGCCACTGGACGGCGGGCGCCAGGTCACCCCCTGGCGCAAGGCCATGGGCGCCGGGCAGCACCTCACACTCAAGCCGACGCCACAGACGATGGACGACATCGCCTTCCTGCAGTACACGGGGGGCACCACCGGCCTGTCCAAGGGTGCGATGCTGACCCACCGCAATGTGGTGGCGGCCATGCTGCAGGCCGAAGCCTGGTTCACGCCGGCGCTCGAGGGCATCGGCGACCTGCGCAAGGTCAACTCGATCGCGGCCCTGCCGCTCTACCACATCTTCGCGCTCACGCTGTGCCTGCTGGCCATCCGCCAGGGCTCGCACATGACGCTGGTGCCCAACCCGCGCGATTTCGGCAAGTTCATCGATGTGCTCAAGAAACGCCCCTTCCACATCCTGCCGGGCGTCAACACCCTGTTCAATGCGCTGCTCAACCACCCGATGTTCAAGACCATCGACTTTTCGGCGCTGCGCCTGACCCAGGCCGGCGGCATGGCGGCTTCGGAAGGCACGGCGCGGCACTGGCAGCAGGCCACCGGCAGCGCCATGATCGAGGGCTGGGGCATGAGCGAGACCTGCGCCATCGGCACCAACAACCCGGTCACGCAAAAGCACTTCAGCGGCAACATCGGTCTGCCGCTGCCGGGCATCGAGATCGCCATCAAGGACGACGACGGCAAGAGCCTGGCCGTCGGCGAGTCGGGCGAGATCTGCATCAGGGGTCCGAACGTGATGACCGGCTACTACAACAAGCCCGAGGAAAACGAGAAGACCTTCACCGCCGATGGCTTCATGCGCACCGGCGACATCGGCATCATGGACAGCGAGGGCTTCACCCGCATCGTGGACCGCAAGAAGGACATGATCATCGTCAGCGGCTTCAACGTCTTCCCCAACGAGCTCGAAAACGTGA
>JACCED010186506.1_pt1 | contig 12343 bp, 10 predicted proteins | sample 7455021 | NCBI WGS metagenome assembly JACCED01 (sample SAMN15323456, study PRJNA562643) | freshwater metagenome | isolation source: river surface water | place: USA:Blue River Watershed | collected 2017-08-19
ATAACCTCTAGCGAACTGCGTTCGGTTTGCATCATCGAGAGGTTCTTTGGCAAGCCACCGAGCTCAGCCGCGTAGTCCTTGAAGTCAACGATTAGGTTGCGCGGGTGAAGTTTGAAAATCACGTCGAGGTCTTTGCGTGCTCGAGCGAACTCGATTGCCACCTTCAGCAGGTTGAGGCCGACCAGGGGCTGAGAGAGAAAGACAACCTGGCCCTTAATGCGCTTGTACCCTGCGTTTCTGGCCTGCTCGAATTCTTCGGTGCTGCCGATGATTCGAACGGTTTGCTGGCTCGCGCGCTCGATGCCCTCGGTCCAGTAGTCGCCCCAGGTGAGAATTTCGTCGGGGATGTAGTCAACCTTCGGGCTACCCGGCCAAGAGAATTGCAGGCTGTACTTGGAGAAGACGCCCGACTGGATCTCAATCACTTTGATGCCGCGCTCGTGGGCGGCAGCGATAAAGCTCATGCGTGCCGCGTTGACCATGTAAATCGTCTTGAGGTTTGGGCAGCGGCGAAGCAGTTTGCGAAAACCCCGACGCTCGGCCAAGAACGCCTCGAGCAACTCGAACGGAAACTCGTCGAACGGCTCAAGTTTTGCGCCACTCTCCTCAAGAATTCGCACGGCCCGTGCGTACTTTGCCTTGTGTTGAGCCGACACAATTGCTCGCGCCGCCAACTTTGCCCACAGGCGGTAGCGATTTCTGAAGAACCGCTCGAGATCTTCGATGCGAACCCGCGGCGAAACCTGATCCCACTGACCGATACCAAAAACCAGGGACTCGTCAGCGAGCAGCTCGATCACCGGTTGCGAGAATTTGTCTATGCCCTCGCTATCGCGAGTGGCGAATGGAACAATCAGGTGCTTCAGCTGTCTCAGGTTTTTGAAACTTGGTTCGCCTGGACGAGACTTCAGCGGCAAGCGATTCACCGCTGCCCAAAGCAGCTTCACCGGTGGGCGACCACGATAAGTCTTGAGGTGGTCTGGTACTCGGACTTTGGAGGCGTCCGGGTTGGCAAGGCGATAGTTGCGAATCATCACTCGCAAGACACGCGACCTGAAGATCGACCAGTAGGGCAGGTCTCGCGTCATCCAGTCTGCGAGTTTTTGCTCTTCGGCAACCTTCAGGTACGCGTCTCGCAATTCGGTGATGAATGGATCTTCGTTCGCGTTCGCTGAGACCTGCTCGCCAATGTAATCGACAATGGCGATACCCCTGCGTTTGGCGGCTGCAACCAGACTCGGTGACTCATTGCCCGGCACGAAGACCTTGGACAGTTTGGGCATGAGCTTTAGCAGTTTGGTGTATCCCCACCGCTCAGCAAGGTGCTTAGAAACCATCCAGTATGGGAACCGGTTGTAAGGGTTCAGCGGGGCGAAGGCTTCGAGAGCCTTCACAGCCTTTGCGTACCGAGCCTTATCTTCGTCGGTGACGATGAGTCGTGCCGCCACGCGGGCGATAAACGAATAGCGGTTCCAGAAGATGTCGGAAAGTTCGTTGGTGTGCGGTCGAGTCGAAACTTCATCCCAGATGCCTGAGCCGAGCACAAACGCGTTTGGATGCTGCTCGCGTATGGCCGCGCTGGCATCTTCGGTGCCGTCGAGACCGCGATCCTTCGGCGGCAGAATCAGTACGTCGGCGTTGCGGAGGTTCTTGTAATTCGGCTCTTCGCCAACTGCACCGACTGGCAAAAAGTTCAGCTTCTTCCAGAGAAGTTTTGCCGGCGAGCGCCCCTTGTAAGTCTTCATGTGGTCTGGCACGAAAGCGCGTCGACCATCCTGCGTGTACATGCGCGAGTTCTTGGTCATGGCCTTCAGCAGGCGTGAGCGAATGACCGGCCAGAGCGAAACGTTGCCAACTCGCCACTGCACCAAGCCCTCGGCTTTTTCGGCGGCGAAGAAAGCCTCACCAATGCGTTCAAGGTTGCTGTCAGACATACATCTCCTTGATCACTCGGTTTAGGTCAATCGGTTCGGCGTAGTAGTAACTGGCAACTGCGTCGTCCTCTGGCAGCGGAGTAGCGACTAGCGCGGCGAAGTCTTTGGGTCCTTTGAGTAGCTTGGCGTCTCCCCTGGCGATAACCGCTTCGATGTGCTCGATGCCAGGCAGATTGAATACGCCGACGCGGCAGCGCAAAGCTAGCGCTTCTACCAACGCTGTCGAATAAACCCCGAGGACTGTTTCGGCGTTGGCGATCAACTGAAGCGCGTGGTCACGAGCCGACAAGAGTTTGACGTTGCTGGGCAGGGTCAAGGAGTCGTGCGATCCAAGCTCTTTGGGGTGTGGCTTGAACGAAAAGTTCAGCTCGGGGTGCCGTTTGGCCAACTCGATTGTCGCCTCGATCAACTTTTGGCTCTGCTCGGGCTGCGAGATGACCAAGACGCTGCCGGGTAGTTTGGCGTTGCTCTGTCGCATCAAACGGGCCACACTTGCCGGCGCACCGATAACCCGAGTGTCCATGCCCTCGGCGAGATCCGAGTTCTCTAGCCAGTACTCGCCCCAGCCCCAAAACTCATCTGGCACGTAGGCGGGCCACGGGGTGTTCGGCCAGGCTAGCTCTGGGTGGCGGTTGGAAATGAGTCCGTGCTGAAGTTCGATTACCCAGCCGCGACCCTTGTACTGAGCGGCCGAGATCATGCTGCGTCGGTAGGCATTGGTCATGAACACGTTTGTGATGCCGGCGCGGTCGAAGTATTTGCGAAAGCCACGTTCCTGCGCCAAAAACTCGACCAGCAACCAACGAGGGAAGGCCTTGAAGCGCCCGGCCGAACCGCCGGTCTCGCGCTCGAGTCGAGCCACGAGCGAAGCCCAGCGCTGCTTGTGTTCTTTGCCGAAAACAGCGGTGGGTAGCACTCGCAAAATCGCACCCTTGCGGTACTTCTTGGTGAGGTGAACGATTAGTCGCTCTAGAGAGGGCTTGCCCGAGCCATCATCGTGGACGCCGACACCGAAGACCAGTGGATCCTGCCCAGCTGCGCGAAGTGCGTCAACTATCGGGTCGGTGAATGGGTCCTTACCGTTTTTGTCACGGCGGACAAAAGGCACAACCGCAACCTGGTGCTTGCCAGGGTTCTTGAGGTGAGTCTTGAGGTCGATCGGGTTTTCAATGTCGAAAACGCTCGGCTGCTTATCGGTTTCGTCGATGAGTCCGAGTGATTCGTTGAACTGCCGGAGCAGCCGAGTCTTCATCGCCGGCCAAACGTAAACGCCGGCGACGCACCAATCCATCAGTTCTTCTTCGCGCTCGAGTTTCGCGAACGAGTCCCAAACTTGGGCAAGGCTCATCGAAGACGTGCCTTGGCTTGGTCGAAATCGGCCTGGGTGTCTACGTCAACGCTCTCTTCGACGCTCATCACGTAAGGCAGCGCGCCCATGATTGGAATCTTGCCGGTCTTCTTGAATTCTTCGTAAGTGAAAATGTAGATCGCGCCGTTCGGGCGGTAAACCTCATCAAAGCTCTGGCGGTTAGCCGAAACTGCCTCTGGGAACAGCGGCTCAAGAACGCCGGTTTCACCGATTTTCATGGTCCAGAAGACCTTTGGTTCAAGAGGAGCAACCGAAACCACGGCCTCAGCTCCAGGGTGTTCTGCCAAAACTTCGAATGCGCCGATTATGTGTTTGTCGTTTCGCAGGGGCGAGGTTGGCTGCAGGTAAAGCAGCCAGGGTGCGTTGTCTTCGTCAATGAATACGTCGTGGTGGTCGGTGTCGAACAGGTCTCGGATCACGTCGCCCGCGGTTGCTGTGTCGTTGGCGGCGAACTCGTTGCGCTTGTGCGCTACGACTCCGCCAATCGAGTTAGCGTGCTTGAGAATCTGCTCGTCGTCGGAGCTCACCAAAATCATGTCGATGATTCCGGCGTCGAGGGCGGCCTTGGCCGCGCGCTCGATCATGGTTAGGCCACCGAGCTTCATCAGGTTCTTGCCGGGCAGACCCTTAGAGCCGCCGCGTGCGGGAATCACTGCAAGAACAGGCTTACCTCTAAACATCACTGCCCCCTAGTAGTCGAGCCACTGCTCGTGGTTGCTGCGCGCTTGGTCTAGGTCGTCGTGGCGACCGATGTCGAGCCAAGATTCGTGAATCGGGAAGGCCGAAACGGTCTCGCCTTCGCCGCGAACCTTGTCTAGCAGGGTTGGCATGTCGCAGTACTCGCCCTCTGGCACTAGTTCAAGTGCCCAAGGGTCAAGCGTGTAGATACCCGCCGAGACCATCGAACGGTGTATCGGCTTTTCGCTGATCGACTCAACCTTGGTGCCTTCGATGTTCACCACACCGTAAGGAATCTGGAACTGGTACTCGCGCACGCCGAGGGTCGCCTTCGCGCCGGTCTTCTTGTGAAAGCGAACCAGTTGACGCAGGTCAACATTGGTTAGCAGGTCGGAGTTCATGACGACGAACGGCTCCGAAAGTTTGCCACGCAACTGGCCCATCGCTCCGGCGGTACCGAGCGGCTGGTCTTCGTGTAGGTAGGTCACGTTTACGCCGAGCCACGAGCCATCCTTGATGTGCTCTTCGATGACGTTCGCGAGGTAATTGACAGAAATGTAGATGTTTCTGAAGCCCTGCGCGTGCAGTTTGCGAATGATGATTTCGAGAATCGGGGTGTCGCCGATCTTGAGCATCGGCTTTGGTACATCCACGGTCAGCGGGTAAAGGCGGACACCCTTGCCGCCCGCCATCAAGATAACCGGAGTCGAAGTTACGTCCTGCTGAACCAGATCGCTCTCGGTTAGCAAACCAACGACCGAGCCGGAGGCATCCAGCACAGGCACCTGGTGAATCGAACGCGGAATCGCACGTTCCAAAACCTCGCGCGGGTCGTCGTCTTCGCTCGCTGTGGTCGGGTTCGGGTTCATGACGTCGGTGACCAGCGCCTCGAGAGTCAGCCCGCGCAAAAGTCCGCGTCGAACGTCGCCGTCGGTGACGGTTCCGAGAAGTTTTTTGTCGGCATCGACCACGAGCGCGATCTGCTTAGCGCCGGCCGAGATGGCCGTAATCGTGTCGAGCAGGGACGCGTCCGTGCCCACCATTAGCGCTTTGAGATCCGTAAACATTACTGAGCCTTATTCGGTCGAATTTTCGCTGGAACACCAACGGCTGTGTGGTTGTCTGGCACGTCGGTCAAGACCACCGCACCTGCCCCAATGATACAGTTTTGCCCGATTTTGACGCCTTGAATAACAGTTGCCCCGGCACCGATGTGGCTACCCGATCCAACCCGGACGTCGCCGCAAAGCTTGGCACCCACCGAAACGTGGCAGTTTTGCCCAATCAGATTGTCGTGCTCAATGATCGCCCCGGTATTCACAATCGTGTTCTCTTCGATGATCGCCGCAGTGTTCACGATGGCCCCGCGCAAAACTTGGACGCCCTCCAAAACCACAGCGCTCGGAGCCACAATCGATTCGTTGGCTTCGATCGCCAAAAAGTTGAAACCCAATTTTTTGTAATTCTCAAAAACCTTGGCGCGCGCTCGGGTTGAACCAACCGAGCCGATGCCGTTGAGCAGCAGGTACTTCTCTGGGTCGTTCAACGAGAATTTGTCGTCGTCGCCCAGCCAAGTTGCCTCAAAAGTTACCTCTTCGGCCGGTGCGACGTAGCCGTGCAGCTCGTGCCCCTTCTCGGCCAAAAGCTCTTGCAAGATGCGGGCGTGGCCGCCAGCGCCGAGCATTACGAGCAGAGGAGTCTTAGCCAACGTACTCGCCAACTTCGTAGTCTTGCTCGGCTACGGTGCCGACTACCTCGTAGAAGTCGAAGGACGTGCGTCCGGCACCCGGGCGACGGCATTCGAGGTCGGCCTCGGTGATCACCGAACCAGCAGTGATCGGGCGCGCTGCAACGAGCGAACGGCGAACCGCTGCACGGTTGGAGACCTCGATCGGCTGGCATTCCTTAACCGGTTCACCCATCGCGATGGACGCCTGGCGAATCAGGCTCACCAGCTCGGTGAGTTCTGCCGGGTCTAGCGATGCCGCGTGGTCCGGACCTTCCATGTTTTTGTCGAGGGTGAAGTGCTTTTCGATCACTGTTGCACCAAGCGAAACGGCGACGACCGAGGCCAAGGTGCCGGCCGAGTGGTCGGAGTAACCGACCTTCAGGCCGAAGCGCTCGGCGATTACGCGAATTGCCTGCAGGTTCAGGATGTCGAGCTCGGCTGGGTACTGGGTGGTGCAGTGGAGGATAGTTAGCTTCTCTTCGAGAATCGGGCGAAGGGCCGGCAACTTGAAGGTGTTCTCGAGTGCCTGCTCAGTTGGCTTTAGCTCGGCCGAGACTAGGCCGTTCGAGATGGCGTAACCGAAGGCGATGAACTTGATCGAGCGTTCGATCTCTTCAAGGTTTGCCATGCCGGTAGAGAGGATGGTTGGCAGGTTGGCGAGACCAGCCTCGACGAGCATCGGAGCGAAGGTGAGGTCGCCCGAGGCAACCTTGACGAGCGGAATGTGCAGTTCGTCAATCAGGAAGGCGAGCTCGTCTAGGTCAAAACCGGTCGAGAGGAACCCAATTCCGCGCTTCTTGCAGTGGTCGCGAATCGCGGTGAACTCGGCGTGGCTGAGTTCTAGACCCTTGAGGAGGTCCCACTGGCTGCGGGTGTCGCCGTCACCGGTCTTTTGGTACTCGGCAAGCTGTGCGTCTTTGCGAGCGAGCTTGTCGGCCGAGAAGGTCTGAAACTTGACGATGTCGGCGCCCGCCTTGATCGCAACCTCGACCATTTCGATGGCCTTCTCAAGCGAACCGTTGTGGTTCACTCCAGCCTCGGCGATGATCAGTACTTTCTCACTCAATGTGACTCCTGCCAGAATTTCTTCTTCGGTGGTTTAGGTATTTCGTAGGTGGCCAAAACTTCGGCGGCTTTCTTGGCGAAGCCCGGCAAACCAAAAGGCGTTCCGACGCCTTCGATTGCCTTCAAGAATTCTGGGCTAACCGCGTGCTTTAGCGCGCTAAGGATCTCTGCGCGTTTCGCGATCGGCTTGATCACGCTTGCCGACATCGGGCGTCCCTCGTGACGGTTACCAACCAGGACGGCGGGAACACCGAGGACGGGTGCCTCCAAAACGGTGGAAGAAGAGTTACCGGTCACGACATTCATCTGCTTCATAGCGCTCAGGTAGCCAAGCTGCCCGAAAGATTCGACGTAGTCCACCTGGTTCGGTCGCTCGGCTGCGAAAGCAGCGATTGCGGCGCGAACTTCTGCCGAACCGATGTCGTTGTTGGTGCCGGTGATGATCAGCTGCGCGCCCTCTTGGTCGGCAAAGTCGCCCATCGCGGCAAGGAGTTCGTCGATCAGCACCTGTGCCGGCGCTTCGTCGAATGCGGCTGGGTGGAAGGTCATCATTAGGTTCTTCTCGGCAAAGCGAATGCCGAAGCGCTCGGCAACTTCTGCGCGATTGAGCAGGTTGAGCGACTCGAGAGCGTCGAGCACCGGCGCCCCAAAGTTGAACACGCGGTCTGGTGCTTCGCCGAGGCGCTCAACGCGGTGGCGGTGACCCTCGGTGGTGGTGAAGTGCAGGTACGAGAGCTTTGTGATCGAGTGGCGGAGAGCGTCATCCATCGCCCCCTCGGTGAGTTCGCCGCCGTGGATGTGCGCAACCGGGATCAACAGGATCGTCGCCGCTGTCGCCATCGCGAAGGCTTCGAGGCGGTCTCCCAAAACCACAACAACATCGGGCTTGAGTTCGTTTAGTGCGCGAGCAAACTTGGCTACCGCTTCGCCGGTGTCGATTGCTGCCTCAAGCGAGGAGTCTGACTCGCCCCAGATCGGAACTTCGGCAGCCGGGGTGAAACCGGCGGAGGTAACCTCGGCGACGGTCATGCCGTGCGCTTTGCTCAGGTGAGATCCGGTGACGATTAGCTGAAGCTGGGTGTCTTGGCGCGCATCGAGCTCGGCGAGCAGGTTACGCAGCAGACCGAAGTCGGCCCTGGTACCCGTCATCACCGCGATCTTGCGCATCAGAACTACCTTCTGGCCAGGCGCGGGGTGCTCGGCAGGCAAATCAGCGACGCGTGCAGAGCGGTCGCGGTAGCTAGGTCGGCTGCCGGTGCCGACTGGTACATGCGCTGAGTGTGCAGGAGGTTCCACATCGGTCGAACCAAGAGGCCGACGTCGTGGCAAGCCTGCAGAAGTTCGTCACGCTGTTCGAGCGAAGGTTCGTCGAGCTGGACGGCGCAGAGCCAGTAGTTCGAGCTAGTGCCCTCCGGTTCAAAGACGAACTTGGCTCCTTCGAAGTCTGCAAAGGCCTCGGCGTAACGTAGCGCAAGAACGCGCTTTTCGTCTAGGAATCCGTCGAGCCTCGTCAACTGAGCCATACCCATGGCCGCGGTGAGGTTGGTCATGCGGTAGTTCCAGGCCACCTCGTCGTGCTCAAACTCCCACTTGTGCGGCAGCTTGGCCGTTGTGGTGATGTGCTTGGCGCGCTTACCGATGGCTTCGTCGTCGGTCAGGATCACGCCACCGCCACCGGTGGTGACGATCTTGTTGCCGTTGAACGAAATCATGCCGGTGAGTCCAAAGGTTCCGGTGTGCTTGCCATCGACGAAAGAACCGAGCGATTCGGCGGCGTCTTCGACAACCGGGATTCCGAACTCGTCGGCAATCGCGACAATCTCACGAATGCGAACCGGGTGACCGAGGGTGTGCATCGGCGAAATCGCCGCGATGCGAGCGCCCGTCTCGGGGTTGTAAACCTTGCCGCCCTCGCGTCTCATCTGCTCGAGGCGTTCGCGCAGCTTCTCCGGGCTCATGCCCATGGTGCCAAGCTCGCTGTCGATGAAGTGTGGAATAGCTCCGGCGTGCGCAACGGCGTTTGCGGTGGCGACGAACGAGAGGCTCGGCACCATCACTTCTTCGCCCGGCATAACACCAACTACGTAGAGTGCGATGTGCAGCGCAGAGGTTCCGTTGGAAGCAGCGATCGCATACTTAGCGCCGGTGATTTCCTGGATCTTCTGCTCGAACTGCGGAATGAACGCGCCGACCGAAGAAACGAAGGTCGAGTCGATGCACTCGTTCAGGTACTGCTTCTCGAGTTCGCCGAGCTCTGGTTCGTGCAAACCGATCGGCGTCGAAGACTCACCGACGACCGAGCGAATTCGGGCGACGAAGTCTGTGACGTCGATAGGCATCAGACGGTGTACTCGTCTGGACGGTATTTGGCTAGGTTGACCGGGTCGGTGAACCACTCGACAGTCTTCTCTAGCCCGGCGCGGAATCCTTCGACACCCTTGATCTCAGGCTCCCACTTCAGAACCGACTTGGCCTTGGTGTTGTCTGAGAACAAGCGCTCAACCTCAGAGTTCTTCGGGCGAACGCGGTTTGGGTCTTCGGTCGCAACTGCGCCAGCACCCATGATCTCGTTGATGATGTCGAAGGTCTGACCAATGGTGACCTCAAAGCCGACACCGAGGTTGGAGACCTCGCCGAAACCGGTGGTCGCGTGCAGTGCCTTCTCGAAGCCCTTCGCGGTGTCGGTCACGTAAGTGAAGTCGCGGGTCGGGGTTAGCGAGCCCAGGTTGATTTCTTTCTTGCCAGCGGCGAGCTGAGAAATGATGGTCGGGATCACTGCGCGAGCCGACTGGCGAGGGCCGTAGGTGTTGAAAGGTCGAATCGTGATGGTCGGTAGCTGGAATGACGAATAGAAAGCGCGGACCATCTGGTCGGCACCGATCTTCGAAGCCGAGTATGGTGACTGACCCTGAAGCACGTGACCTTCGTCCATCGGCACGTACTGAGCGGTGCCGTAAACCTCGGAGGTCGAGGTGTGGATGAAGCGCTCAACGCCTGCATCGCGCGCTGCGTTTAGCAGGTTGAGGGTTCCGGTGATGTTGGTCTGAACGTAAAGGTCAGGTGCGACGTAAGAGAAAGGAATCGCGATCAGTGCGGCTAGGTGCAGCACGGCGTCCTGGCCTTTTACCAACTGGTTCATGTGGTACGGGTCGCGGATATCGCCCATGACGACTTCCATCGAGTTCTTAACCTCAGCAGGCAGGGTGTCTAGCCATCCCCAAGAACCAATCGAGTTGTAGATGGCTAGTGCTTTGACCTCGTGGCCAGCACGCACCAACTCCTCTGCAAGGTGAGAACCAATAAAACCGTCAGCGCCAGTAAGAAAGACCTTCATGGTTGCCAATTCTAGCCGAAGGGGGGTTTTTGAACGCTAGGAGAAACGGTGCGAGGGTTATTAGTTCGCACACGCGCACATTCTGTAGAAAACGCTAATTAGTAGTGCCACGATTGAGGCATGACCTCTTTTAGTCGCAAAGTTCTGATCGTCGAGGACGAACCACTGCTGCGTTCGCTCATCGCCGACAACCTTGAGCGCGAGGGATTCCAGGTCGCCTCGGTCGGTTCGGCCTCTGCTGCACGCAAGGTGTTTGACGATTTCGACCCAGACGTTGCCCTGCTCGACATCGAGCTCGGAGATGGCCCAACCGGTGTGGATCTCGCACTAATCCTCCGCAAGAAGCTGCCGACCATCGCTTTAGTATTCCTGACCCATATTCCTGAACCTCGCGTCGTCGGAATCGACAACAAGAAGATTCCAAAGAACGCTGCTTACCTGAACAAGGAACGCATCGCCGACCCAGGCGTTCTGCGCGACGCAATCGAAGCAGCCCTTCGCGACCGTGTCAAAGAAGAATTCCGCGACGACAAGCGTGGCCACAGCCTCGAAAACGTTTCACGCTCTCAGCTGGCTGTTTTGCAAATGGTGGCACTGGGAATGTCCAACGCCGAAATCGCGGCCGAGCGAGACACAACGATTCGCGCGGTAGAAAACTTGGTCAAGCGTGCGTTCATCGCAGCGGGCATCGACCCAGACGCGGGCGGCAACCCGAGGGTCACCGCCGCACGCGAGTACATCAAGGTAGCCGGGCTACCTTTCGGTAAGTAGAACTACTTCTTCTTCTTTTTGGCGGCAGGCTTCTTCTTCAGAACCACTGCCTGCGCAGCGATAACCTGCTTGCCGTTGAAGGTGACCGAAGGCGATCCGTAAAGCTCGTAACCGTCCTTTAGTGCGTCCGAAACCTTCTGGCAGAACGCTGAGTCATCTACACCGGTAAGAAGTCTGTAAGCCTTCTTCGGCTCTGGCTTTGCCTTCTTCGCCTTTGGCGCTGGCTTTGCAACAGCCTTCGGGGCTGCCTTTGGAGCCGCAGGCTTGGCAGCAGGCTTTGCGGCCGGGCGGGCAGTTGTGGTCTTTGCTAGGGCTGCGCGAGGTGCACGAGTAGCTGCAGGACGAGCTGCTGATGGACGGGTGGTTGGTTTGGCTGCGGCAGTGGCCGGCGCTTTTCTTGAAGTTACCATGCCTAACAGTGTGGCAAATCAATTCAAAGATTCAACCAAGTTTTCCAAGTATTCACTTGGTTAAGGCATTGTATTTCAAAACTTCTTTGGCAAATGCCTCGCCGACCGCAACCGAGCGGTCGCGGTAGCCGCGCCAGTTCTTGAGTGTTACTTCTTTTTGACCCTCCACCGAAACGCCGAGTTTTTCGAAAGCGCGAGGGTAGGTGGCAAACCACGAGTGCATCGCCGCAAGGCCAACCTCGATATGGAACTGCATTCCCCATGCCTTCGGGCCAACCTTGAACGCCTGATTGATGTCGCCGGTCACGCCGAGCAGCTTCGCGCCTTCGGGCATCGTGAAGGTGTCGTAGTGGAAGTGGAACACGTCTGGGTTGCTGCCGAGCGCCTTCATGATCGGGTCGGCACTTGCCTCGGGGAGCATGTCAACCTTGGTCCAGCCAACCTCTGGGGTTGGGGTTTTGTAAACCTCAGCGCCAGCAGCCGATGCGAGCAACTGCGAACCGAAGCAAATTCCGAGCAGAGGCATCTCGAGATCCAGGGCCTGGTTGAACAGTTTTCGCTCGATCGGCATCCACTCGTGTTCAGCTTCTTCGAGCACGCCTGCAATCGCGCCTAGCGAGATCAGTCCGTCGTATTCAGCCAGCGGGGTGGTCGGTAAGGGAGCGTTCTCGACGTCCCAGGTGTCGATCTCAAGACCGGCTTCGATTAGGGGTGCGGCCAGCTCGTTGAGGTGGTCGTCAAGGTTGTGTTGAATCACAAGAATTCGAGGCATTTGCCTAGCGTATCTAGAAGAGTCGATTCTCGCTATTGTCAATTCCGCGCATCAGGTCGTAGTCGAGCACCAGACACTCGATGCCTCGGTCCTCGGCAAGCGTGCGGGCCTGCGGCTTGATCTCTTGAGCCGCGAAAATTCCGCGAACCGGGCGTAGTTGCGGGTCACGATTTAAGAGTTCGAGGTAGCGGGTTAGCTGTTCGACGCCGTCTATGTCGCCTCGTCGCTTGAGCTCGATTGCCACTGTTTCACCGTTGGCATCCTTGGCCAAAATGTCCACC
>JACCED011351449.1_pt1 | contig 12343 bp, 8 predicted proteins | sample 7455021 | NCBI WGS metagenome assembly JACCED01 (sample SAMN15323456, study PRJNA562643) | freshwater metagenome | isolation source: river surface water | place: USA:Blue River Watershed | collected 2017-08-19
GAATTTGTAAAAATATATGAAGGCAATTTATCTAAATAATGTGGATTTTTTCTACCTTCACTTCTAGCTGCAAATCCGATACGATTCGATTCTGAAAGTGGTTTGTTATAACAAAATTCATAAAAATTTGGTATATTGGTAGTGGTATATGGAATATTATATAATCCAACCCATATATTATAATTAGTCCATTCAGTAACTTGCTGTTCCCATTCAGAACTCATCCACGGATGCCAACCAACCGGAACATCACTTAATACTTGCGATGTTAAAACTCTATCTACGGAATTATGAAGTACATTAGAATGGATTTTATTACTATTATCCACAATTGGTTTCATAGGTGTATAATGACCATGTAAAATGTTAATTCTACGAGCACCATTACATAATTCTTCAAATTTTTGAATATCATCACCATGCCAATAAGTTTCAATTGGAAATTGGTAATCTTCGTGGCCTTTTGGTTTGTTTCTATGAATTAAAAGAATTGGTTTGACCTCTAATTTAGGTGCAATCAATTCCATCCATAAATTTACCCACATATCAGAACCTGCATTTACCCAAGGTCCACCACCAGTGGTGTAATAAACATCATAAACCATTTATTTTATTTTTTAACTATAATTTGTCCTGTAAAGTTTGTAGAAAATGTTACTGATAATGCATTTACCGATGTAGATTCTATTATCGATGGTAATTCTTGTCTTTTATTTGTAGTGTTCCATGCTTGAACTAATGGATATTCTTCATTTAAGTTATGAGTAATTGTATATACCGAATTACCCGTCACTGTCGTTTTATATGTGGTTAGTTCTACAATTTTTTCTTCTAATCCACTAATATTATTTGAATCTACTGAACCGCTAACTATATGACCACCTTTTGCTACAACTACATATCCACTATGTGTAGATGCTAAACCGATTGTTGCAGTATTATTGTCAGTAAGTGTTATTGATGATGGTATAATTTGTGAATCATTCGAACCATACACCGAAACTATTACATTTTTTGTTGCGAAATTATGAGATACTGAAATTGATGATTGATTGTCAAACGAAGCAGTAACTGTTGCTATTTGTGAAACGTTAGCTTGAACGTTTGTAATTTGTGAACCATCACCTTTGAAATATGAAGCTGTTACGGCACCGAATAAATTAATCGAACCAGTTATTAAGGCATCAGTAACTACTACTGATTGGATTGATGGTGTTCCATTATCTTTCTCAAAAAATATTCGACCATCATAAGTATTTATCGCCAACTCACCTAATTCTAATGAGCTGGTTGTAGGTACTTTACCTTGAACTGCGGTTCTTTTTAACTTTACTACTTGTGCCATATGTATGACTTATCGATTTCATTATATAATTACTTAAATTAGAAACTCCTTATATAAGGAGTGTTGGATTATAATCCGTTTTCTAATTTATTAATTCTGTTTGTTAATTCTTCTATTTGTGATTGTTGTTCTTTTATACCTTCAATCAATAAAGCAACTAACTTATCATATTTAACTGCTTTATATCCACTCTCACGAGTTTGAACTAATTGTGGAAGAACCTCTTCGATTTCCTGAGCAATTACACCTACATCATTTCCTTCATATCCGTGCTCAATTTTATTTTCCTCTTTCCAATCATATGTGTAACCACCAATTTTAGTAATTTTATTTAATGGTGATTCAATTGGAATAATATTATCTTTAAATCTCCTATCCGATGAAGAATAAGCCACAATATCATTTGTAGCATCAATTCTACCAGATGTACCACTTGCAGCCATTCCAATTCCTAATGAACCAAATTGTACGTTTGCTGATGTACCACCACCAGTTGTAGATGATAATACCACTTGAGATGAACCACTAATTGTACCAGATGGTAAAATAGCAGTTACACTACCAGCAGTGACTGTTCCTATTGTTGTAATCGAATCATCACCACTATATGTTCCACCTGCAACTGATGCTAATGTAGAGTTATATGCTTGAACGTTAGTACCGATAGCAAGACCTAAATTAGTTCTAGCTGCTGATGCATCAGTTAAATCTGATAAATTAGATGCTTTTGATAATTTACCATCAACTAATGTAGTTAATGTAGAATCACCACTTGCAAGTGAAGCGGAAATTTCTAATAAAGTATCAAACGCAGCACTAGCACCACCAATTAAATCAGTTAATTCTTGTTGAACATATGCAGTTGTTGCAATTTGTGTTGAATTCGTATTTGCAGTTGCGGTTGGTGCAGTTGGCGTTCCTGTCAACTCAGCATTGGTAAACATCGTTGCCTTACTCTCGTTTGTAACGTTTCCTAATCCTACTTGAGTAGCAGTTACAGAGTGTGGGTTTGATGTGTTAGAAATGTGAGAAGATATTGTTGAATAATTCGTAGTTGCAGTTACATCAATTTGAGATGAACCACTAACAATACTACTACCATTTGTAATCGTTGCTAATGTAATAGAACCACCTAATGAGGTAGATGTTCCTGCGATTGTAATTGATTTATTAGTAATTGCAGTTCCGTCTACTTGTGACGAACCACTAATAGTTCCGATTGGTAAAAGAGATGTTACTTGTGCAGAAGATGATACAATACCATCACCACCAGTATTTAAGTATCTAGCATCAAAATCGGTTGTAAGTTGAGATGAACCTGAGATAATTCCAGTTCCACCAAATGTCAATCCACTACCATTACCACTAAATGTTCCACCTGTAAATGATGCACCTTGATATGAACCACTAAATGACCCACTATATACACTACCTTGTGGTAAAGTAATTGTTGCACCATTTGCGAACGTTAGTGAACCTGAAACTATTGGACTATGTATTATCATCTCTTTTTTCCTTAATTATTTTAACTTATAATAAATATATATTTTTTAAATAGAACCTCCGTCTATTTGTGTTATTGTTGTTGCGTTTGCAGTTCCTGTCACATCACCATTTAATGTAATTTGTGCAGAACCACTAAATACTCCTAAAACATTCACTTGATTTGTTACAGCAATATCTAATCCACTAATGTTATTTGAATCAATTGAACCACTAACTATATGACCACCTTTTGCTACAACTACATATCCACTTTGAGCAGATGATAATGTAATTGTTATGGTATTATCATCAGTATGTCTTAGTGATGTTGGAATAATTTGATACCCGTCTGAATCATAAACTTGTGCAATTGCGTTTGGAGTATCTAAATTATGATTTACAACCCAAGTTGATGAATTAGTAAATGAACGTTGGACAGTTGCATTTTGAGATACTGATATACCTGTCAATCTACTACCATCACCTACAAAAGCAGATGCAGTAACTGCACCACTTAAATTTATCGAACCAGTTATTGGATTAGATGTATTAGTTGCAACTAATTCTTGTATAGTATCGTTTCCTTTTTTGAAAAAAACTTTACCATCAGTAACGTTCATAGCAATTTCACCATATTCCAACGAACCAGTAGCGGGAACTGCCCCACTTGTAGTGGAACGTTTAAATTTAATGATTTGTGCCATAATCTATGTGTTTACTATAAGTATTTATTTGTTTTCCAATTCACTTACTTTTGCAGAAAGTTCTTTTACAGCTTGAATTAATACTGAAATTAACTTATCATATTTAACTGCTTTATATCCATTTTCACGAGTTTGAACTAATTCAGGTGCTATTGCTTCAATTTCTTGTGCGATTACTCCTAAATCATGTCCTTCGTATCCATGTTCAATTTTATTTTCTTCTTTCCAATCAAATTCATATCCACCGATTTGGTTAATCTTATCCAATGCATTTTCGATTGGTTTGATATTATCTTTAAATCTTCTATCAGATGATGAGTATGCAACAATGTCATTTGTAGCATCAATTCTACCACTTGTTCCACTTGCGGCCATTCCAATCCCCAACGAACCAAACTGAACATTTGCTGATGTACCACCACCAGTTGTAGATGATAATGTTATTTGAGATGAACCAGAAACTACACCTAATGAATTGTTATATGCTAAAACATTTGCATCAAAATTAGTGATTGAATCCGCATTTACTTGAGATGAACCACTAATCACACCATTTGTGGAATTGATTGTACCAGTAAATGATGTACCTGTAAAATTAGCTGCTTTAAAATCTGCTAATGTAAATGATACATGAGAAGTATCAATTGAGCCAGATGGTTCTGGTGTATATTCTTTAAATACTTTCCAAGTTTGTGAATCCGATGCATCAGAGAATATACCAGTATGTGCGTATGAACCATCATTATAATTACCAACGATACCTAAATCAGGATTAGTTATTTCTGAATTATTATTTAAATAAATCATATTATCCGAAACCGCAAGGTTTTCAGAGTTAATGATTGATTGTGTTCCAAATACTGTTAAGTTTCCATAGACAGTTAAATTAGTTCCAATTGAACCAGTACCAGATGTATGAATACTACCAAAAGTTACATCCGATGTAGTTGCTAAGTTTTGATTAATCGTATCTAATTGTGTCTTATTACTATGTGAATGTGATACTGCGTTTAATTGTGATAAAGAACTATCAACTGATGCTGTATAAGTTGCAAGAGTTGAATTTTTAGTTTCTTGTGAAGCACTAAATGTATTAAGAGGTCCTAAAATACTAACAATTTGTGATGAACCACTAATTACACCTTCTACATTCAATTTAGTTTTAATTGTAGTATTAATAGATGAACTAAATGAATTCAAATTTGTTAAAGTTGTTTCAGCTGAAGCTGTAAACGCTTCAATTGCATCCAATCTAACATCTTGAGAACCAGTATCGCTTTCTAATGCATCCAGTCTATAATCAACTGATGCTGAAAATACGTTAAATCCATTTACACTACCAATTATGACTTGTGATGAACCAGATACTACACCTTCAACATTTAATTTAGTTTTAATTGTTGTATCAATTGATGAACTGAATGTTTCGTAATTATCAATTCTAACTTCATGATTAGATGCCGTTGCATATAATTCAGTTAATTGATTATTTACTGAACCTGTATAAGTTGCAAGAGTTGAATCTTTTGTTTCTTGTGAAGCACTGAATGTATTTAATGGAGTTAATATATTAATAATTTGGGATGAACCACTAACTACACCTTCGGTATTTAATTTAGTTTTAATAGCATCAGTAAAATGTGTAGAACCAGTATCTAATGACATTGTTACATCACCACTCACTCCACCACCACTAATACCATTTCCTGCAGTAACCGATGTAATATCCGCTACGGCAATTGCAGTTAAAATTTCATCAGTTCTCCAGTCAATATATTTTTTAGTTGCACCTGCAGTTAATAAGTGATTATTGTTATAATTAATACTACCACTTACTAAAGCAATATCAGCAGAAGATGTTACACTATAAAATGCCGCATCTCTAATTGAACCTTGAGTTCCATAATCCCATGCACCAACCAAATTATGGAATGATGCTGAGTTTGCATATCTTAAATCATATGATGATGTCAATTGTGATGAACCAGAAACTACCGAATCTCCATTTATTTCTAAATAACGATTATCATACGATGATGTTAATTGTGATGAACCACTAATTACACCATCTACGTTTAATTTATCTTTAACATTAGTATCAAAATTCGTAATGGTATCAGCATTTACTTGTGATGAACCACTAAATACACCTTCTACATTTAATTTATCCTTAACGTTTGTATCAAAGTTAGTGATTGAATCCGCATTTACTTGAGATGAACCACTAAATACACCTTCAATATCTAATCTACTCTTAATACCACTTATATAATTTGTAGTTTGTGTTAAATTAATTTGAGATGATCCTGAAACAACACCATCACCATCTATTTCTAAGAAAGTAAATTTAAGAGCATCTACTACTTGTGCAGAACCAGAAACTACACCATCTCCGCCTGCAAGTAATAATTTACTCTCACTTCCTAATTTTCCACCCTTCCAATAATCATTTGTAGCATCCCATAACAAAGAACCACTTATAGTTGAACCACCAGTAGCATCTTTTGTTATAATACCAGCAGTTGTTGCAGAACCACCATAATTTAATTCTAATATGTTCTCACCAATATTAACTTGTGTAGAGTTAATTTGAGTTGTTGTTCCTAATACTGAAAGGTCACCATTAATAGTTACATTTGTTCCATTTACACCAATTGCAGTTCTTAATGATGCGGTATAATCTTGTATTCCATCAACACGAGTTTCATGATTAGATGCTGTTGCATATAATTCAGTTAATTGATTATTTACTGAACCTGTGTATGTTCCTAATGTAGAATCTTTTGTTTCTTGTGATGAACTAAATGTATTCAATAATGATATTGAATTATTTACACTACCACTATTAGTTTGTAATTGGTCTAATCTATCATCTACTGATTGAGAAAATTGTAAAGTATTACTAATACCATAAATTGAACCAGAAAATAATGGTGCAGATATTTGATATGATGATGTAATTGGACTATAAATTTCTAAACTTGCGGTAGAATTACCTATTTTTATACTTTCACCATTATATACACCCAATTCAATAACATCTGCATATAATTTAGCTGCAGATTTACCATTTTTTAAATCTTCTACTGAAATATTCGCTAAACTTATACCAGTTGAACCAGATGGTTGATTTTGTAAATGAGAACGATAAGGACCTACTAATACTTCCGACCCATATGATAAATCGGGTGCATACATATACATCGAAAGTGCATTATGATATGTACCAGGTGAATCTTCAAAATGCTCTAAAGCAAAAGCAGCATATTCATAAGTTCTACCATCTAATGTAAACCCATTAGTTTTTACAATATGTTGTTCTGCCGGTGCTGTTGGCCATTGAACGTTAAATTCAACTAATGACCCACTTGTTACTAATGAACCGGTGATTGTTTGGTTTCCAATAAAGATATTAGAACCAGTTGTTGCATATGAACCAGTTACATTTATTAAATTTGTTAATTTAGAATCAACCGAACCTGTGTAAGTTCCTAATGTTGTAAATTTATTATTAACTGAACTTGTAAAATTCAATAAATTAGAATCGGTTACACTACCATTTAAGTTGTTAGCATAAACATTATTCCATTTTTTTGTAGTTGAACCCAAATCAAATGTTGATGCAGATGGTATTAATGAACCACTAAATTGTGCATTTACATTAATATTATCTTGAGGAACATCACCCAATACAATTTGTCCATCTAAACGAACATCACCTCTAAAATATGCATTTGATGCAGTAATATCGTTGTTAAGAGTTAAATACGAACCCGATATAGTTCCTACTATTTGTAAATTACCGGTATTTGTTTCGGTTAGTTTTACTAATGTAATATTATCGTTGGTTGCACTACTTTTACCAACTTGTAATGTTGCCAACGCACTATTATAGAATAATTCAGATTGTTCCAACGAAGTTGGGGTAGTAGACCCTCTTCTTAATTTTAATATTGCAGCCATTTATTGTGATTTCCTATTTTATTTCATATAAATATAAATAATTGGTAAATTTACCCTATGCATAATGCCATTTACACTTATATAAGTATTGTAAAACCAAAAGTTAAAAAAAAATCCCCCACTATTGTGAGGGATTCTTATTTTTTTATATTCTACAATTAGAAAGTTCCACCATCAATTTCGTTTGAAGCAACGAATGATGAACCATTCCACTGTATTAAATCACCTGCGTTTGATGGAGTTACTGAAATTAATTTCTTACTACCATTTGATACTACAAATGAATTAGCAGTTAAACCATTTATTACTAAATCACTCGTGATAGTAACGTTAGAACCCGCATCCGTAATATGCGAATCAACTAATAAACCACTTGCACCAATTACTTGAACTGAACCTGAAGTTGGAGTAGCATTTAATCTTGCAAATTGTTTTTCAGAACCTAATGCTCCACCTTTCCAATAATCATTAGTTGTATCCCATAATAATGAACCAGATGTAGTTGAACTTGCAGTTACATCTCTTACTAATAAACCACCATTTGTTGCACCTGTTCCATTTAATTCGATAATATTATCACCGATTTGGACAGTTGTTGAATCAATAGTAGTTGTAGTTCCTTGAACATATAAATTACCAGTTACACTAACATTTCCACCAACTGATAAATTGTTTCCAATTGATGCAGTAGCGATTGTTACTTCATCCGGTAAACCGATTGTTACAGTGCCACCATTACCTAATGTTACTGAACCACCACTTACGGAAATTTCATTTGATGTACCTTGAACTGTCAACGAAGTATTACCTTCTACCGCAGTTCCTGCAGTTGAACCATAATCAACTTCGATTGAATTATCAACACCATTTAATGAAATACCAGTTCCAGCAACACCTGCTGCTAAGTTAGCTGCAGTTACACCACCACTTTTGATTGATACGTTACCAGATGAAACTGCAAAGTTAGTAGCTGAGAATGAAGCAACACCTTTTGCAGTTGTTGATGAATCTACACCACTAATTGTGATTGTGTTATTAGTTATTGCAGTAGAAACACCAGTTGAACCCGTCACTAATAATGTATCACTTAATAATGATAATGTATCGTTACCAGTTGAACCACTAATTCTTAAATCAGTTGCAATACCGGTTAATTGCGAACCATCACCTTTGAATGAACCACTAAATGAACCACTTAATTCACCAGATGTTACTCTTAATGCATTAATTGTAGTTGAATTTAATTGAGATGAACCACTAATTACACCTAATGAATTATTGTATGCTAAAACATTCGCATCAAAATTAGTGATTGAATCTGCGTTTACTTGAGATGAACCTGAAATTACACCTTCGGTATTCAATTTAGTTTTAATCGTTGTGTTGATTGAAGAACTAAATGAGTTTAAGTTAGTTAATGTAGTATCAACTGAACCAGTGTAAGTTGCAAGAGTTGAGAATTTAGTTACTACTGAACCTGTAAATGTTGCTAATGTAGAATCTTTTGTTTCTTGAGAACCACTAAAAGTTTCTAATGCAGTTACTCTAGCACCAATTGAACCACCACCACCTAACGATGCTTCAACAACATCTATTCTACTTTCGTGGTCAGATGCAGTTGCAAATAATTCAGTATCCTTAGCTGTTAAAGAAGAACTAAATGTAGAATATCCAGTTGTAGATGAAATTGTGATTTGTGATGAGCCAGAAACTACCGAATCACTACCTGCTAAAAGAACTTTAATTTCAGAACCTTTAACACCTGCTTTCCAATAATCGTTTGTAGAATCCCAAATAAATGAACCAGTGTTTGTATTTGGAGAATCAACATCTTTAACCCACAATCCACCATTTGCTGCTCCACTACCATTCAATTCTAAAATATTGTCACCAATTTGGACAGTCGTAGAATTTACCACAGTTTGTGTTCCAGCTACGGTCAAATTACCAGGAATTGTTACATTACCACTAAAAGTTACATCAACGCCACTTGCAGTTAATGCAGTTCTTAACGATGATGTATAACTTTGTATTCCATTAAGTATTGTTTTATCACTTGATGCAGATGCGAACAATTCAGTTAAATCACCATCTACTGAAGCAGTATAAGTAGCAATAGTTGAAAATTTAGTATCAATCGAACTTGTATAAGTTCCTAATGTTGTAAATTTAGTATTAACCGAACCACTATATGTAGCAAGAGTAGAATTTTTTGCTTCTTCTGATGCAGTGAATGTATGTAATGCAGATAAATCTGATGTTACTGATGCAGTATAAGTTGCTAATGTAGAATCTTTTGTTTCTTGAGAACCACTAAAAGTTTCTAATGCAGTTACTCTTGTTGCTAAAGCACCACCTCCACCAATAGATGATTCAATCGAATCAATTCTACTTTCGTGGTCAGAAGCAGTTGTATAAAGTTCCGTTACATTCGTACTAGCAGTTACTAATCTACTATTTAATGAAGAACTAAAATCAGTATATCCAGTTGTTGAAGAAATAGTAATTTGAGATGAACCAGAAACTGTTGCAGTTGGTAATAATGGAGTTATTTGAGATGAACCCGAAACAATACCCGTACCACCTGTGTTTGCAGTTGTTTTAATTTCAACATTTCCACCTTTATTTAAGATGTATAATTTTTGGTCATCGGTGTCATAAAATGGAATACCATTTATCGATGTATCATAAGAAGCTCCAGTTAAATCTGGAACTGATGTACCTTGTAATATTTTGTTTGCTGGTGTTACTGTTGAACCATCAATACCTACGAATAAGATAGAGTTACCATTAGTTGCCGTTATTCCTGCTGAACCCGTTACAACTAACAATTCACCGGCTCTTTTAGTAGCACTTGCAACGGATTCCAGCGAACCACGTCTATGTTTGATTATTTGTGCCATTTAAATTTCCTTTTTAGTTTTTTTGTTAATTATATAACCTTTTTTTGAGTTTGTAAGGACATATGCCTAATGATAAAACACTATTTAGTGTCGATTTATGTATAAATATAAAAATATTTAGGATTGATTAAATCGTACCTGCATCAATCATATAAGAACCTGATGATATGATGTATTCTACTGCATTTGTAAAGTGTGCAGAACCAGTATTTAATGATATAGTTGTTATTCCACTTGAAACTGATTTAGATAATCCATTTCCTGCATTTACCGATGAATCACCAATAGCAAAAGTATAAGTGTTCCAAGTTATTGAATCAGTAAAGGTGGTTACAAAATCTGCATAAGTAATATCTGCTTGATAAAGTGTGTTTGTATCTTTTATATACACAATTTGACCATCTGTAAAATAACTTACCGATGATGAGGTTAAAGTTGCGTAATTTTCATATATTCTAAATAAACCACCAACTTCATATGGTGATTTAATATTAATTGATGCTGTATTTGAGTTTATTATGGTTACTGGTGCACCACTACCTGATATTCTTACTTCGGTTACAACTGCATCTACCGAACCACTTAATACGTTAATACCAGTTCCTTCGGCAACTACACCTGTTAATCTACTACCATCTCCAACAAATTGTGAAGCTTGGACAACATTAGATGCGGTAATATCACCATCTACAAATAATGAACCAGTCAATACTTGTGAACCAGATACTACAAAAACCCCATCGATTACCGATGCGGTTACAACGCCTTCTATTTGTTTACTTTGAATAAGTGTAGCCATATTTTAAATACTCACTATTTTACCTTTTACTAAAAAATCATTTTTTGTTAATTCATTTTGATTATAACCCAACGTATCACCAAATGTTATTACGATATTATTACCATTAATACCAATATCATATATATTACTACTTTGTTTAATACCTTGTAAATAAATATCAGTATAATCTTTCGGAACACTTACTTTCATTTCTTCCACCAAAAATTTCTTATCCCATAAAACTAAAGTAATCAATCCATCAATTATTACAAGTTGGTCCGGTGTATGTGGATATAAATTTACATCTTCAATTACGTTATTAATTAAAGTTTTTATTCTACCCCTATTATCGTAAGGCATTTTTGGTATATTTGGTTTTTGTCTCATTATATCAAAAATATTTTATCCCCATTTTCTTGTATCATACTTGTATCATCTTCATTCGAAATATATCTTAATGCAGATGGGATTGATAACTCATTAATTCTTTCGGTTGTTTCAGTTAAATGAAAATCTCCACTTATTTTAATACTATCAGTTCTTTCCAAATCATATTGGAAATTACTTCTTTTAAATTTTACTATTATATCTTTACCAAATTGTTCTACTATATAATCTTTTGGACCAATAAATTGTCCATTTATAAAGACATCAAATCTTGCGTGTTCTTTTATATTTTTTCGTAAATGAGTTGGTAAATCATTAATTACAGAATTTTGTAATATCCAAATCCAATAAAGTGAATGTAATAAATCATATGGACTCAAATGATACTCATCTGGTTCATGCATTTGTTTTAATAAACGATTTATATCACCTAATGGAGTAATCATAATTCTATAAATTTACCAGTTACATAAAACTCATCCGTATTTTCTAAAACATAACCTAATTGTGTATTAGAAGCAGGACTATTTGTGTTGAATGTAAAAGTTACATTATTTGTATTCACATTATAGGTGTAAGTATATATTGCAGGTTTAATAAGTACACCATTAATATAAACTCTAAACCAGTTTGTATCATCAAATGAACTTCTCAATTCTGGCGGGCATTCGGGGATTCTTACGTTTTCTAACGTAATTGTATCACTACTTACAAAAGTACCCTCATATGAACCCCTAATAGTGATAAAATCCAATATATCTGAATACTCATTATA
>JACCED011236795.1_pt1 | contig 12342 bp, 9 predicted proteins | sample 7455021 | NCBI WGS metagenome assembly JACCED01 (sample SAMN15323456, study PRJNA562643) | freshwater metagenome | isolation source: river surface water | place: USA:Blue River Watershed | collected 2017-08-19
CAGAATGGATGTTAGTAGCTTCATCAATATTATATTGGAGTGATCCAAATTGTTCTTGGAAACGAATAGTTGATATGTGTGTAGTTCAGGTAAGTCTTTTTACACATTTATATTATGTTTATTTGTATAAAGATATGACTAGTTTATTATTATATTTACTAGGTATTTGTTCTTTTTTCATAGGTCATTTATTAAATTCAAATATAGCACATAGTTTTGTTTGGTGGTTTGGCTGTACTGGTAATATTTTTCTTATAAATAATATAAAAAATAATTAATTTTTATTTATTTTTACAATTTTCATTTATTAAATCAAATAATTTTTTTAATTGATTAAACTTTTTTTTATAATTTTCATATTTACTTTTATATTTAAAATTATTATTATGTTTATTACCATCTGGAGCCAATCCTACTAATTTATTAGCTCTAACATCACATAAACAGCTATCAAATATTTTATTTAATATCTCAATACTTATTTTATCTAAATTCAAATATCTATTTTCGTATAAGAATTTGTATAAAAGTATTATACAATCTTGATAATCAATTATAGAAATAACATCTTCACCTTCCTTAAATTTTTTATGAATATTTGATATTTCTTTTGTTTTTTCAGCAATTAATTCTTTAGTTATAGACTTTAATTTTATTATTTCATGAATATTAATTATACTATCATCAGTATATTCACTAACAAAATTATTATAAACTTTTATAGAATAATCAAATATATCATGATTTTCTTCATTATATGATCTACAAAGATAACCAACTAATAAACCCATATCTTTAATAGAATACAATAAATTGATAACACGATAATATTTCTTTATCTTAACTTTTAATTTATGTTCTATTAATAATCCTGAAATAAATTTATCCATTTTTTTATTATCATACATTGTTAAATCAGTAATTTTTTTAATTTTACAAACATTATCACACATATGATCGTTTTTAATTATAATAAAAATTAATAATTTTGATAAATCTGTTATTATGAAATTTTCAAAATAATTTTTGTAATTAAAATTTAATAAATTACTGTAAATCTTATTTTGTTTAATTAAATTAATAAAATTAATAAAATACTCAGTTTCATCAATTATTAATAATTTATTATATATTTTTGAATCAATAAATTCTAATTTTTTGATTTCAGAAATATTTAAATCTGGTAATATTATTTCATAATTAAATAATGAAGATAGTAGTAAACTATCTATAAATGTATATATGTTATAATTTTGAATATGTAATTTATTATTTTCATAGAAAGAATTATATTCTTTATCTTCTGAAATTTTATTTTCTTCTAAAATTTTATTTTTATTATCTTCTAAAATTTTATTTTTATTATCATACAAATCATAATATATTCTACAATTTTCTACTGAACTATATTTTGTAAATACCTCTTTTATTATATCTAAATTTAAAATATTAATTAATATTTTCATTATAATATTTATTTATATAATTTATTAATCAAAATAATCTTTAGGAGTTAAATTTATCTTTTCTGATTTTAATAATAAACTAATTTTCTTGTGCATATTATGAAGATATTTTAAAAAAGCATCATCGTTATTCATAATTTCTTTTGTTAATTTATCATCATGATAAGGTCTATATATATCAAAATTTAATTTATTTATAACAAGAGCAACAGCATAATGTATATATGTTTTAAAATTTGTATAAGAAATATTAATATTAAAGAAAGAATAAAAAACTTTTAATTTAGGAATATCAATATATTTAACGGTCATTGACAATAATAAACAAGCAATTAATAATATTTTATTAATATGTTCTATTTTTGGTAATTTTTCTTGATAATTATTTTCAATTATAAAAGAGAAAAATCTATCAGCTATATTAATCATAACCGGTGTTATAATTAGAAGATCATCATTAACTAAAAATTTTAATATCCAATTATATTCTTCATTTCTTATTTCTAATAAATTTTTTAAATTATCTTTTGAAATATTTATATTATAATCATAATTAATTTTAATTGATTTAATATCTTGATAATCTTCTTCAATATTTTTATCAAATAAATCATAATATATTTCATTAATATTATTATAACCTTTTGTATAATCGGTTGATAACATTTTATCTATAACTTCAATATATTTAGTATTTATATTATATATTAATAATTTATGAGCGTAATGCAGAATATTAATAGTTTTACGAGAATATTTTTCATAAATAAATTTTTCAGCATATTCTTCATAATCTTCACTTTTATTATTATATTTTTTAAATAATTTTTCTTTTTTTGTGTAATAGCTTTGCATAAAATTATTTTTTAATAAAATTTCAGAAAATATTATACCTAAACTCCATATATCATTTCTAAAACTAGGTTTAAAATAATAATTTTTCCTATTTTCAGTATTTCTATAATTTAATTCATATTCTAATTCTTCTATACTTCTATAGGTTAAAGTGCATGATTTTGTATAAAATACAGTATCAATAGTTTTAACACCTCCAAAATCAATTAAAAATATTTCTAAATCACGATTTATCATAATATTTGCTGATTTTAAATCACCATGCATAAAATTATTAACATGTAAATTATATACTCCAATTAAAATTTGTTTAACTATTTTTTCAAAATATATTTTATTTTCGGTTAAAGAATTATTATATACAAACTTACCTAATGAAGTATAATATTTATCCATTTTAATTAAAAATATATAACTATTTTCATCACATTTATAACAATCAAACATTTTTTGACATTTATTATCAACTTCATAAATTGTAATAAACTGATGCATAATATATAATGTAATATTTTGTTCTGATATATTTTTTAATTTTGTTGGAAATATTTTTTTATTAAATATACATACTTCAACAATATTATTTCTATGAATATAATTACCATCACCTAATAAAGTTAATTTATAAATATTATGGTTATCATCTTCTAAAATATAACCAAATGAACCATTGTTTATTGTTCTCAAAAATATTTTTTCCATATTTTCATTCTAAAATTATATTAGATATAAATATAATTTTATATATTATCCACTTTTTATTCTAATTTTTTAATTTATATATTTATGGATTAGATTTACCAGATAATCTTAAAATGGTTACAGCTGCAGAAGTAGAAGATACATTTGTAAAATATAATCCAAATTCAGCAGCACCTGAACATAAACTATCTAAACCATTAGCTACGCCAGTAATAGTTACTCCAGTTCCAGCTACGAGTGTGACATCAGCAGAAGTTCCACAATAAATACTTGGTGAATTGTTAGTAATTGTAAATATAAACCAATCTCCTTTTTGAGTGATTGATGGAACACATGGTGTGCGACATAAAAGAACAGTAGCAGCACTTAATAACTGTGCAGCTGTAGGTAATGTTAAATTAGTAGCTACAGATGGTGTAGTAGGTGAAACAATAATATGTTTAACATCAAGAACATCATTACTGGTTAGAGTTGTACTAGCAGTATAAGTTGAAGGTAAATAAAATTTTTCACTTATAGTAGTTAAACTTTTTGTATTAATATTTTTAGCGTTTAAAGAGTTTGCTATTTTAAGATTTCCGTGATGATCAGCAAAAAACATAACATCATCAGAGCTACTTGATGATGATTTATGATTTTCTATTTTAATATAATCATCAACTCTAAATTTATGTGCCTTTAAATATTTTACTGCTAAATGTTTAATTTTTGAAGATGTATTTCCAAACATTATTATATATATATATATAATAATATTTTTTTTTTGGAGATGTATTTTATAATAATATAATATTTATATAATGGAAAATAAAATAGATATTAAAAGTATAGTTCGTATAATTTCAGAAGGATATGATTTTGATTGGAAAAGTCCTTTTAATAAATCTTCAAATAATAATTCTATAGGAACTGGATTTTTTATAGATTCAGAATATATATTAACCTGTTGTCATGTTGTTGAAAATTCATTAAAAATTTATATCAATATACCATCATTAGATAAAGAAAAGTATGAAGTAGAATTAATATCATGTTGTCCTTGTCTTGACATCGCATTATTAAAATCTAAAACTTACAAATCAAAACATTTTTTAGAATTAGATGATTCTGATAAATCTATAGCAACTGATAAAATTATAGCTATTGGATATCCATTAGGATTAGAGAATGCTAAATATTCAGCGGGTATAATAAGTGGTATTGAAGAACATTTTTTTCAAATAGATGCTCCTATTAATGAAGGAAATTCAGGCGGACCATTACTTAATTCAAATAATAAAGTAATAGGAATTAATACATCAAAAATAACAACATCAGAAGGGATAGGATTTTCAACACCAATAAATTTTTTTAAGAAACAGAAAGAACTAATGTTAAAAGATAAAATAATTAGAAAATGTAATTTATTATGTGAATTTAACGATATGGATTTAAATTTATGGAAATATTTAACAGAGAATAAATTAAAAGAATATACAACAGGGTATTATATTAAAAAAATGTATGATAAAAGTAATTTATTTAATCAACATGGTATAAATTCTGGAGATATATTACTTGAAATAGATAATAATAAAGTTGATAATTTTGGTGAAATTAAAGTTGATTGGAGTAGTGAAAAAATAAATTTAGATAATTATTTAAAAAGATTTAATAAAAATGATATAATTAAAATGAAATTATGGTTATCAAAACAAAAAAAGATAATAGAAATAAATTACAAACTTGATTATAGCTTTCCGATAAATTTAGGATTACCTATACTAGAAAAAATTGAATACATTGTTTTTGGCGGATTAGTTCTTATGAATTTTTCATTAAATCATATTAATATATTTAAAGATGATTATTTAGACTTATATTTATCAAACAAGATAAAATTTAAAAGTAGTTCAAAAGTGATAATATCAAATATATTATCAGGTTCAACTATAAAAAAAAATGAAGTAATAAATGAAGGTAATATCTTACATTCCATCAATAATATTAGAATATACACTTTAGATGATATATTAAAAGTTATAAAAGATACTGTAAATAAAGAAAGTAAATATCTTATTTTAAAAAATCAAAATAATGACACAGTTTGTTTAAATATTTTTAAAGCTATAGTAGAAACTTATAGTTTAGCAGAAGAATATAATTATGATTGGAAAAATAATATTATAAAAACTTTATATGGAATATTTACAAATTAGTAATTTATATAAATAAAATCTAAAAGTAAGTAATATTATTGTCAATTATTATACAATTAGAATCAAAAAAATTATTAAATATAGATTTTTTATTTATGTATATTTCGTCACAGAAAATAATAATAAATATATCATTATTTTCATTTTTTACATTAATATTATATGAATTATAAAATTCAAAAGTTATATCTGTATTATTTGATAAAAGTTCGTTTAGTTTAATAATTTTAGAGTTAGAAATAAAAAATCCTATAATTGGTTTATTATAATTTATAATAATATTTTTACAATTGATTATAAATATTTGTGTTATTTTTGGTATAGTTATAGAAATATCTTCACAGTTTTCTATAATTAGTGTTTTATTATAATCTAATATTAAATTGTATTCATCATTACTTTTATTTTCTAATATTATTTGATTAGTTTTAATTTTATTATAAACATTGTTTATATTAGTAAAAATGTTATTATAATTAATATTTTTGCTAGTATTGTTCATCTAAATAGTAAATATTAAATTATTTTATTATGGTAGAAAAATAATTATTTATAGTATGATAAATTTTCTTTGGTTTTTATATATGTTTCAAAATAAAAATTTTAATATTTTTTATGAAAATGCGAATTTAGGATATCTTGAATTATCAGAAACTTCAAATATTATGGATTTATATAAATTTTTACAATCTAGTAATTACTTTTGTAATTTATCATTAGAATCTATTGCTTTTATTATTACTATAAAAGATATAAATAGATATAAAAATTTATGGGAACAAATAAAAAAAAAAGATTCAATCAAAATAGAGTTTAATATTGGTTATCATGATTAAAGTTATAATCAATAATAAATAAATATAAAATATCACATTCATTTAAATTTTTATCAACAAATAATTGTTTGTAATTAATATATTCTTCTTCAAAATCTACATTAGGTAAAATAGGTAGTTTTAATATAAAATGAAATTTACTTAAATAACTAGATATTGCTAATAGTATTTCTAATTGTAATTTATTTCTTATAATATGTTTTGATTCTAATAAAATTGCTTTTAATAGATACTCGCTCGGAATTTCTGTTTTTAGTTTAAATGAATATGTTAATATATTTCTTGAAATAAAATTTTGATTATTATTAATACTATTCATAGACCAAGCCCATTGCCAAATATTATTTTTTTGTTTAAATATACCAACATTTTCAAAACTTGATTCTAATAATAAATTTTTATTAGAATCAAAAAGTTTAATTCTTGGTGTTAAATTACGATCATTATGAATTTTAAAATATTCAATCTTTTTAAAAAAATTTAATATTTTATATTCATAAATATCATGTTCTTCCATTGCTGTTTTTATTGTATTATAATAACTATTTTTATTCATTATTAATAATATTAGCTATATTTATTTTTTTTTAATAATATTATTTATGTTTAAAATATCTAAATTTACTAATAAATTTGGATTTATTTTAATTACTTCTTTAGTAAATTCTCTTTTTTTCTTAAGAGTATTATTAATTTTTATTATTGGAGGAAATCCACCTAAATTAATTTTATATATATCATTTTCATCACTCATTTTATTATATATAAAATATTACATATTAAAATTTCAATAAATAATTTTACTAAAATTCTATAGTTAAATCATTTTTATATGATATGTTGATATTATTTTGCACTGAATTATTTAGATTATTTATTTTGGAAAAATTTCTATTGTAACTATATTTTTTCATGTGATTAATATTACAACACTTACCCTTATTATCACATGTAAATCTTATATATTCTTTATTTGATATTTCACCTATATAATTTATATATAATAATCTATGTAGTGCTATTTTTTTTTTATTAAAATAAAAATTAATATATGTCCCCTTCGTTTGATTTTTTTCATTTGTAACATAACCATTCCATAATGAACAAGCTGTATCATGGAATATTGAATTAGTTAAAAATTTACTAATTCTCTTCATGTCACCATAATTTAATTTTTTATTGGGATTTATATTTTTTAATTGATTGAGTAATAATTCCTTTAAAAAATCATTTGATTTAAAATCAATAATCTTATTTGTATCTTCAGTATCTTCTTGTTTTTTTTCATCTTTTAAAATAATATCATTTTTTAAAAAATTAATATTATCTATATTAATTAATTTTTCATCCTCAACATTCTCATTAATATTAATATTTTTATTTTTTTTTAAAACCATTTCATATAAATAAATTAGATATTTTATAATTTTTCAAATAATTATAAACGCATTTATGAGTGATAAAAATTATTTATAGTATAAAACATCTACCATAAAAGGATAAGTTGAATTTTGATTAAATTCCATATTTATACATATATTTTTAGATATTAGATAATCTTTAGTTTCATCCTTATTATCAATTATAATTATTTTATTATCTATATAATATGTTGGAACTCCATTAAATAATAAAACAATTGGTATTAAATGAATTTTATTTAATATAAATAATTCTAATAATCCATAATTTGTTACTAAATTATTCTCAATTATGCTTATAATATATTTATTTATAATTAATCTTCTTTGTGTTTCATAAGAAGCAATTAAAACCTCATTTTTTACAAAATGAGCACTGTCAAATATAGGATTGTTTAAAATAGTTTTAATTTTTTCATCTAAATTATACAAAAAATATATATTTGTTGGTAAATTTAACCAATCTATTATTATTGATTTAAACATATTTATTAACTCATTCTGTAAATTACTATAATAACCCAAATTTCTTATATTCGGTTCATATAATACATGTTTATGCCAGTAATATCCATTAGCATATGCTCTAAGAATTGAATTATTATATGGTATTATAACTTGAGTATAAGCATCTTTAATATCTTTTAATGGATTTTCTAATTCTAATTGTTGATAATCAATCTCATTTTTTCTATTATAATATCTTCTACCTATTCTTGGTATTTTTTCCTTACCTAATAAATCTCCTAATATTTTAACTAAATTTTTATTAGTGCTCTTAATAATTTTTTGTCCTGGCCTCTCTGTAAAATTATTATAATCAACAATATCCTGAACATAATAATTCTTTTCGTTTAATATTTCATATGCTTTAACATCTATTTCAACTATCTCATTTGATAATTTTTTAATAAATTCAAATAATAAATTTTGTGTTAACGAAAAAGAACATTTTGAATTATGATAATTACAATGAGGATTTAAATTACATTTATTTTCATCTAATTTTTCACATAATACTCTTTGATTATTTATCTTATAATAATCAAGGTTTGGCAAATCATCTATTAATTTAACTAATTCTGGACCAACTATATTATCCTTATTTATTATTTTACCATTTAATTTTGAAATACTTAATTTTAAAAAATAATCTTCAATTTTATTTATATTCTTCTCTTCTAATAATTTTTTTAAATCTTCTTTATACGATTTATTAACATTCATATTTATAAAATTACTTATTTCAAATTTAAATAATTCATAAGCCTCGGATTTATATTTACTTAAATTAACATTTTTTATTCTTTCATCAATCTTTAAAACATCATTCTTATTATAATTTTCTAATTTTTGATCTAGTTCATAATATGGTGGTCTATTATAATATAATATGTTATTTCTATCTAAATTATTTTTACTCATTTCAATTGTTTTAATTGGAACTAAATCATTATTTGATGTTATAATACCTATTATATTTACATTTTTATTTTTATCTATATTATCATAAAATAATCCGATTGGTTTAACATTTATTTTTTTATTTGATAATTTAAAAATTATTTCTAAATTCTTATTGGTTGTTTCTATATTTTCTAATTTTATTTTAGAAAAACAATCACCAAGTTTTGATGAATTTTCATATGTATTTATACATATAGCATTTAACTCTATTTCTATACCTGATGGTATAACAGGAATTATGGTATTGTTTTTAGTTATTATGTATTTAATCTTAAATCTTGAATCAAATACCTGATAAATTGGTTCATATTCATTTTTTTTCTTATTTTTACTTATTTCCTTTAATATTCTATATGCCTCTCTTGCGGTAACATTTGTTTTTATATTGTCTATATTAATATCACTAACTGTTTTAATAAAATATTTCCTTATTTCTTCAATTAATTTTATATCTTTTTTCTCTGATGAAAATATTTTTTTTATTTCTATATTTTTACTTTCTTTATCCGTTTTTATAACTTCAACAAATGGATAATATAATTTACCATCTCTAAGTAAAATTATCAAGTCTTTTTTTTCTAATAATTCATAACAATAATCTGAATCTATTATCATCGTTTTATCTACTTCTAAAATATAATCTTCTTTGATTTTTTCTTTTTCTATTCCAGTGCTTATAATCGTTGTTATTTTATTTAATACTATCGGATATATACCCTTCTTCGTAAATAAACCCTCTATTTTTAATATATCCTTGAAATATACATAATCTATAAATTCATTGTCATTTAAAAAATTTATAAAATCTCCTATTCTATATTCACTCCTTATATCACCATCGTTTAATGTCATATAATACTTCTCTTCAACATCCTGTTTTAGAAAATTTATTATGTGTTCTTTTATCTCTTTAACCGTCATATTTAATATTTGTGATAAAGTATTTAAAAATGAATATTCATCCTGTTTTACTCCTAATTTAAAATAAAATCCATCAGTTTTTATTAAATAATGATTTTTTATTTCCTTACTCTTATTAAATTGATAATTTGTAAATATATCTATATATCTTGGTAAATAACCTAACCTATTTTCAGGTATTTTATTTGTGTCTTGTAATATATATAATATATCACCTTGGGCAAATGTTTGTGTTATTTTTTCATCTGATTTATTCTGACCCATGCATCTTTTATAAAATTCTAACTTTTCTTTATTATCCTTTATTAATGGATCTTTCTTGAAACAACATGGCATACATTCACCAAATGGATTATTCCCTTTTGTTAAAAATCCTACATATGTATGTAGACCATTGTCTTCCGGATTACATGCATAATATAAATCAGTTCCTGAATTTTCATTCATGTCCTTAACCTTAATTGCTCTTAATATTATTTCACCATTCTTTTTTTTACCCTTTAAAATAACCTTTTTCTCATATTCTCCTGTTTTTTTGTTTAATATATATCCTTTCTTAATTAATTCTCCTATATTCTTTTGATTATATAATTGTGGCCTTCTTCTTTTATCTTTTCCTGAATTCTGACATGATCTAGACCAAGGATTTTGCCCCTCTTCTGGCTTAAATCCTAATCTTTTCTTATCTATTTGTATCATCTTTTTAATTTCTTTAACCTCTTTTTCATAATTAGCTACTTGATCTACTTTATGTCTTCTTTTAGCAATATTAGTTAAATTTTTTAACTTTTCTCTTATAAATTGTCTTTCTGGTTTTTTTAATAGATATGTATCACTATATAAATATATTAATATGTTCAAAAATAATATCATTCTTTCTAATTGTTTTTGATTTTTAGCTCCTGAAATTCTAATTATATATTTTTCAGGAACTCTACCTTGAATATCTATTCCTATACCCGGTTTTTTAAATTTAGGAGCTCCTTCTATAGCACTTCTTATATGCTTACTTTTCTTCAAATTTGGAAATTTACTTCTTACTATTAATAACTCTTCTCTAGCTTTTTCAGGGGTTATATTAAACTGTTTTGATATTTCATCTATTAATATATCATCCTCTATTTCCATACTTCGTAAATATGATAATATTCTCTGTTCTATTTTAGCATCATTGTCATAATCACTATCTCTTTTATATCTTAAATATGTTCCGTATTTGCTCTTTTCATCAACATAAACTCCTTTTGATAATCTTTTACTTGGTTCCACTACCATTGAAACATAAGGAAAGAAAAATCTTGAAAATTCTGATAAATCATTGTGATTTATTAATTTATTTGTCGGTAATTTAAATTTTTGAATACAATTTATAAATCTAAATCTAAATTCCCAATCTTCAGGAATTTTAATAGTTATTTTCTTTGGATGATTTACTAATGTTTCGTTTATTTTTATAATTAATTCTTTTACATACTCATATGTATCTATTATGTCATATATATTTGCATTGTCCTCTTCTTTCCATTGTGTCTTATATTCAACTCTGCCAACCTCATTTATATTAATTGCCATAAATTTATTGTTCTTTAGTTTTACCTTAAATGATATTCCATATGGTGAATTTTCAAACCATTTTGTTAATAAATCTACATTCTCTTTGGTTTTTGTAAATTCATACATGTAATTCTCATAATATTTAAATATTAATTGACCATCTGGCATTTGATATTGTATAAAAGAATATTTGTCATCTGGCGTTATATCGTTAAATATACGAAATAAATCTAATTTTGGTAATATAATTGTTCCATATACACCAGTATCACTTAATTTATCCAAATTTTCTATATTAACTTTCTCTAATGAACTATCTGATATTATTAAATTAACATGAATAAATGTATTTATTATAAAATTACCATCTGAAAATAATTCTTTATACTCTTTTTGTTGATCTATCTTTACTATATCAACTATATCCATTATTTCACGCTCTATTAATACATCGTTATATATCGTCTCAAATGAATTTTTTATTCTAATATCCTCTACTTTGGTATTGTTATTTAAATATTCTATTATACCACTAAAATCTTCCTGTCTAATTCTAGGAAAATATAATTTTAAATATGTATCCTGTAAATTTGTTATTTTCTCATCATTTACTTTATAATTTAATCCTAATTCATTGTATATGTCAATCATGAATATCTCATCATTTAATATATAATTATCATAATCATAATATATATGACTTTCTTCATCTTCTCTTCTTATCTTACCAGCATAGCGTTTAATTGAATCTCTCAACTTTTTAATATTACCTTCCATGTTTTCATAATTATATAAGGCTATCGGTTCAATATCATAATTTAATAACTCATTCTTTTTCATCCATTTATAACCTAATGCTACCTTCTCTATCTTACTGTTTATTAAATATTCAGACCATAAATATATTCTTGATGGAATTAAA
>JACCED010006117.1_pt1 | contig 12341 bp, 10 predicted proteins | sample 7455021 | NCBI WGS metagenome assembly JACCED01 (sample SAMN15323456, study PRJNA562643) | freshwater metagenome | isolation source: river surface water | place: USA:Blue River Watershed | collected 2017-08-19
ACGGCCATTGAGCAGCACCAGCGTGTTGCCCGTGCCGAGACTGCGAAGGTTGAACGCGCCGACGTCACCGCCCGCCGAGTTCACGCCACCACTGATGTTGGCAACCTCGTTGACGAAGTTGTTGCCGTTCTCGGGGATGAGATCGAGAAGTTGGTCGCCCGAGTCGATACCGAAGACTTCGATCGTCTCGCTACCGACGATGGAGATGGGCAGGGCGTCCGAGATGACAGCGCCGCGAATCTGCGAGCCCGTCACGACGACCTCCTCGAGCACCTCGTTGGCCGGCGCGGGTTGTTGGGCCATCAGCGGCAAGCTAGCCCCAATGGTCAGCGCGACGAAGACGTCGATCGCTGTTTTCTTCCTCGATTGCATGTCCCTCTCCAATTCGTATTGAATGCCGTCATCGGCAGAGGGGGTGAAGGTTATATGAATTCGGTGCACAGACGATATGGGTTGACGGGTATGGGGCGAATCCGTGGGGTATTCGTCGCCGCACTATTGTTGTGTTTCTTTGCGGGTGAAGCGGCGGCGCAGCGCCAGACGCTGCTCGAGTACCCAAGCATCCACTCACCGAAGGTCGGTTTGCAGGGCATGGTCGTTTCGCAGAATGAGATTGCGAGCGCGGTGGGTTCTCGGATTTTGGCCGAAGGCGGCAATGCCATCGATGCCGCCGTAGCCGTGGGTTTTGCTTTAGCCGTCACGCTGCCGCGCGCTGGCAACATCGGTGGTGATGGCTTCCTAACTGCCTATGTGGCGGGTCAGAAAAAAGTCACGACGATCGATTTTCGTAGCGTCGCGCCGCAAACGGCGCGGCTTGAAATGTTTCTCGATGAGAAGGGCGAGGAAAGCGAGATCGCTTCGGTCGGGTATCGCGCCGCGGCCGTACCTGGCACGGTCGCGGGGCTCGAGCTCGCACACAAGCAATACGGCAAATTGCCATGGGCGCAGTTGGTGGCCCCGGCTGCAGCACTGGCTCGCGATGGCGTGGTGCTCAGCGCCGATGAGGCCTTCGTGTTTGGTTGGGGAAAGAAGCGGCTGCAAGCGAGTGAGTCCGCTCGTCGCACTTTCTTCAAAGCCGATGGAGTTGCATATCGCGCGGGCGAGCGTCTGCAGCAATCCGATCTAGCGTGGACACTCGATGAGATCGCCAAGGGTGGTGCAGACGCGTTTTATCGCGGTGAGATCGCAGCGCGCATCGAAGCCGATATGCAGCGCCAAGGGGGGTTGATCACCCGAGCCGACTTGGCCGCCTACCGAGCCATCGAGCGCGAACCTCTGAGTACCACCTATCGCGGGCACACGATCTATACGGCGCCTCCGGCGAGCGGTGGCGTCACGCTGTTGACCATGCTCAATATTCTCGAGAACTTCGATGTCGCGAAGTTGGAGCCGGGTTCAGCCGAAGCCGTGCATCTATTGGCCGAGACCATGCGGCTCGGTAATCGCGATCGGATCGCCCATTTGGGTGATACCGCCTTTGCCACCGTGCCACTTGAGGGTTTGACATCAAAGAAATACGCGGCCGATAGAGCCAAGCTGATCAAGTTACGTAAGGCCGGTAAAGATTCGTCGATCAAAGCAGGTAATCCCGCCGATTACGAAAGCCCGAGCACGACGCACTACTCGGTGGCGGACTCGGAAGGTAATTTGGTCTCCGTAACTTATACCTTAGGCTCGGACTTCGGTTCGGGTGCCATGATTGCGGGCACCGGAATTCTTCTGAACAACCAGATGAATAACTTTAGCCACGAGCGCGCGCTCGTGGCTTTGCAACGCGGCGAACCGTTGCCACCGAACGCCATGCAAGGTGGCAAGCGCATGGTCTCGACGATGACGCCCACTTTGGTGTTCAAGGGCGACACCCCCTGGATGGCCGTGGGCACACCGGGCGGCGGCCGTATCGTCAATACCATCTTGCAGGTCGTGGTGAATGCCATCGACTTCAAGCTCAATATCGACGAGGCAATCCATCAGCCACGTGTATCGCAAGTGTCTGGCGCACTCGAGATCGAACCGAATTACAACCCGGATACCCGCAAGCGATTGGAGAAGATGGGGCATAAGACTCGCCCCAGCGAGACCATGGGTAGCGTGCAGGCGATCGTTCTCGAGAACGGTTATTTCTTTGGCGGAGCTGATCCGCGCAGACCGGGTGCGGCGGCGATAGCGCCGTGACGTCGCTGCTCCTCGTCGGCGATATCGGCGGCACGCATGCGCGCTTTGCGCTCTATCAGGGTGGCACCGATGGCAATGGCGAACTGCATCGGCATCGCACGCTCAGTGCGGTCGATCATCGCGCGTTTGACGAGGCGATCCGCGCCTATCTTGCCGGCGTCGGCGTTCAATCGAGCGATCTCATGGGAGGCGGTTTTGCCGTTGCTGCGCCGCTATTAGGCGGAGTCGTACAATTCACCAACTCGCCATGGTCGTTTGCGCAGCATGAGTTGCAAGTCTCTTTGCAGCTGTCGCGGCTGACTTTACTCAATGATTTCGAAGCCTTGGCGGTGCGCGTACCGGCTATGACGAGTGACGAGACGTTTACGCTTCGCGCCGGTCATCACGAATCGCGATCAGCGAGGCTCGTGCTGGGCCCCGGCACCGGACTCGGTGTCGCCGGTGTTGTTCCGGTGTCTGATGCGCAGGGGGCTACTTGGCAGGCGTTACCCGGTGAGGGCGGGCATGTTTCATTCGCGCCGAGCGACGATTTCGAGTTTGATTTGCTGCAGTTTCTGCAGGCTCGCTACGGGCGCGTTTCGGTGGAGCGGGTGTTGTGCGGCGAGGGTTTGGCGGCCATCCATCAAGTCTTGTTATCTCGCTCAGGCGTCTCCGATCTGCGTGCCATCACCGCCGCAGCGGTCACCGGTCAAGCGCTAGCCGGGGAGCGGCTCGCGCGCGAATCCGTGCTGAGATTCCTGGCGGCTCTTGGCAGCTTCGCCGGTGACTGTGCCTTGATGTACGCCGCCCGTGGTGGCGTCTACATCGGTGGCGGTATCGTCCCGAGGTTCGTTTCGTTACTCGAGGAGAGCGCCTTCCTCGATCGCTTCAACGACAAAGGACGGATGTCACCGTGGGTTTCGCAAATCCCAGTGCATTTGATGACGGATGAGCGCTCTGCACTGCGGGGCGTGGCGATGGCCGTCGGTTAAGAGACTTTCTTTATAGGACTCTTCCCAGGCGCGTCGGTCCGGGGCACACTCGAAGGGTGAGCCAAACGGGGGGAGACCGATGCAGGCTTGGATTCATGACGCCGTGCGCACGCCGCGCGGCAAGGCGCGGCCGGATGGCGGGCTCGCGAGTCAGCAACCGTATGAACTCGTCGCTGCGCTCGTCGCTGCGTTGCAGTCTCGCGGTGGTTCACCGCGCGAAGTCGAATCGCTGATCCTCGGCTGCGTCGGACAAATCGGCGATCAGGGCGGCAACATTGCACTCGTCTCCAAGCTGCATGCGGGCATCGACGAATCCGCGAGTGCCTTCACAATCAATAACTACTGCGTCTCTGGTCTCACGGCGATCGGCCACGGCGCTTTGCAGGTGGCGGGACAGCACAAGGCTGTGCTCGCCGGTGGTGTCGAGATGATGTCGCGCGTGCCGTTCATGGCGGACAAGGCCGGCTATTACACCGATGCGAGCTTTCCGAAGCGATCGCGCTATGTGCCTGTGGTGCTGGCCGCCGATCGTTTGGCAGAGGCTCAAGGTATTGCGCGCGCGGAGCTCGATCGCCTCGCGCTGATTTCCCAGCAACGCGCGTCCGCCGCCGAGGCGGTGCCTGCATTTGCCGCGTCGCGCATCGCGATCGGCAATTTGGCTCACGACGAGTGCATTCGAGCTCAGACGAGCGCCGAGTCGCTCGCCGCGATGGCGCCAGGGTTTGCGGCGCTAGCAGAACATTACGCCGCTGCGCTCGATGGACCGATCGATCATCGGCACACGATCGCGCATGCACCGCCGGTTTGCGATGGCGCAGGACTCGCACTCGTCGGCGGTTCAGCCGAGATCGGTGGGCGACGCGCGCGCGCTCGAGTGTTGGCTTATGCGGAGGCAGGCGGTGACCCGCATGCGTCCTTGCTTGCTGGCATCACGGCGATGCATCGCGCACTCGAGCAGGCGGATCTCACGCTCGACCAAATGGATCGAATCGAATTCATGGAATCTTTCGCGGTGACGATGGCGATTTTTCTGCGTGATCATGCGGTCGATCTCGCCAAGGTCAATGTGGCTGGCGGCCACATGGCCAAGGGCCATCCGATGGGGGCTTCGGGTGCGATTTTACTCTCGAGCTTGCTCGACAATCTGGATCAATGCGGCGGTCGCCACGGGATCGTGGTGTGCACTGGTGCCGGTGGCGTGGGTGCCGCGATGATCGTGGAGCGTATGGTCTGATGAACACTAGTGCTGCCAACACGGCGCCGTGGCCGAGTCCATTACGCGCTTGGATCGTCGTTGGCCTCTTGATGGTGGCCTATACGAGCTCATTCATCGATCGTCAGATCATGAGTCTCTTGGTCGAGCCGATTCGGGCTGATCTCGGTATCACCGACACGCAGTTCAGTCTGCTCGCGGGCCTCGCGTTCTCGATTTTCTACAGTGTGATGGGCTTGCCGCTAGGCTGGCTTGCCGATCGTATGAGTCGGCGCATGATCATCCTCGTCGGCATGATTGCCTGGAGCATCATGACGGCGTTGTGTGGCCTTGCGACGAGCTTCCTGGCCTTGTTTTTGGCGCGAGTCGGCGTCGGGATCGGCGAGGCCGCGTTGTCGCCTGCCGCCTATTCTTTGATATCCGATTATTTTCCGCCGGAGCGGCGTGCCCGCGCCATTAGCGCCTATGCGATGGGTCCGTATCTGGGTTCGGGCTTGGCGTTGATCATCGGCGGTCAGGTGATCGAGGCGGCAAGCCGCATGGGTCCGTTTGCCATCGAGGGTCTCGGCACTTTTGCACCGTGGCAGGTGGTTTTTTTCGCGGTCGGTTTGCCGGGCGTCGTGATTGCGTTGTTGTTTTTGTTGATCCGCGAGCCCGAGCGTCGGGGTCTCGCGCCCAAGAGCGCCGATATCGGTCTGGTGTCGTTCATCGGGCGACGGCGAATGTTGTTCCTGCTGCTGTTTCTCGGCTTCTCGGTCTTCGGGATCGCGGGGATCTCTTTCCTCGTGTGGATTCCGGCGGTCGCGATTCGGGTGCATGGCTGGAGCCCGGGCGATATTGGTCTTGCTTACGGTGTCATCTTGCTAGCGCTGTCGGTGCCCGGCGTCTATGTTGGCGGCTGGGTTTCCGACAAGCTCACGGCGCGCGGGCAGATCGACGCGCCATTGATCGTCGCCATCGTCGTTATGCTTTCGCTCACGCCGCTGGTGGTCATCACGCCGATTCTGGACGACATGAAGTGGCTGCTCGCGAGTCTCTCAGTCGTGAGTTTCGGCTTCGGAATGTTGAACGGATTGCCGGGAACGACGCTGCAACTCGTCGTGCCGAACCAGCTGCGCGGACAAATCATCGCGGCTTACTTTCTAATTGGCACGATGATGTCGCTCGGCATTGGCCCCACCATCGTCGCTTTTGTCAGCGATACGCTCCTCGGTGGGCCGTCGCAAATCGGTGTGTCGCTCTCGATCGTCAGCGGCATCACGATCGTCGCTTCCGCGGCCATGCTCAACTATTGTCGAGCGGGCTTTCGTGAGGCGGTGACGATCGCGAGGGAGTGGCGCTAAGGGCTACGCGCTCTCAGCGCTCTCGGCGATGCGGGTGAGTTCACCACGCAGCACTTTGCCGACGCTGTTACGCGGTAATTGCGTCACGATGCGCAAGCGCTCGGGGAACTTGAACATCGCAAGGCCGGCCGCCTGAAAGTGCTTGCAGATCGACTCGAGCGTGATCTCTGCGCCGGGTCTCGCTACGACGACGGCGCAGATCTTCTCGCCCATGATCGGGTCCGCGTAGCTCGCTACCGCTCCTTCGAGCACGGTCGGCATTTGCGAGAGCAGGTTGTCGAGTTCTTCCGGTGCGATCTTGACGCCACCGCGCACGATGATTTGTTTGAGGCGACCGACGAAGCGATAGAAGCGCAGGTCGTCACCTTCACCGCAAAGTTCGAACAGATCACCCGTGCGAAACCAACCATCACCGGTGAACGACTGCGCGGTGATTTGCGGCGCACGGTAGTACCCGTCGAATACCGTGGGCCCCGTGATCTGCAGTTCACCCGGCTTGCTCGTATCGACGATTTCTTCGCCGGTGTCGGGGTTGATGATGCGAGTGCGGATATGCACGGGTGGCGGTGATGGCCATTGAATCTCGTCGCGCCCGAACCGCGGAAACCAGCGCGCGCGGTGCACGGGGTCGCTGGCGTTCTCGGCGTTGCTGATCAACGATACGCCTTCGTTGGAGCCGAAGTTATTGCAGATCTCGATGCCGAAGCGATCGCGATAGCCGGCGATCATCTCGGGGTCGAGCGGTGCAGAGCCCGAACCGATGCAGCGCAGTGACGAGAGATCGACCGTCGCCAACAGCGCTTCGTTCTTCAGGAGCATGTTGAGCAGCGCCGGTGGCGCGATTGCATACTGCGGGCGCTCGATGGCGATTTGTTTGAGATAGGTCGGCAAGTCGAGCGGGTGGTGCAGTACCAGCGTTCCGCCGTTGTGCATCCAGCTCATGAAGCAACCGCCGATTGCGGCCATGTTGATGAGCGGGAACGGATTCAGCAGGACTTCACCCGGTTGGATGCCCGCGCCGCGCAGATGCGCGAAGCTGATGGCATACCAATGATTGTGGGAGCGCGGCACGCCTTTGGGCGTGCCCTCGGTGCCTGACGTCCAGCAGATCGTGGCGATGTCATCCGCATCGACAGCCGCGGTATCGATGGCGCTACGCAGCTCCGCGATCGACTGCGCATCGATGGCGGCGGCGTCGAAGGCGATGGCCCCCGGTGGCGTTTCTGTCGTCGCCGTAGCGCTGCGCAGGCTCAATACCTGCAGCGTTAGTGCCTCCTTGGATAAATCTGCGCTCAAGGTCAGCGCGATTCCGATTTGGTCGACACCTTTGAGCTGATCGATCGTCAGGATGGCCTTCGCATTGGTCAGTCGCACGATTTGCTCGAGCTCGTGACGCCGAAATTGCATCGGCACCGGGCTCACGATGATTCCAAGTCGCATAGCTGCGACGTAGAGCGCGGGATATTCGGCTATGTTAGGCAGTTGCGTAACGAGCACGTCGTCTTTGCCGAGGCCCAGCCGTGCGAGGCTCAATGCGTAGCCATCGACGAGTGCAGCTGCGACAGAGAAGCTCAGTCTTTGAGGGGGGGTGCCAACGAGATCCGCTCGATTCGGCGCATCGACGATGGCGAGACGATCGGGATTCGCCCGCGCGTTCGCATCGAACATATCGTGTATGCGGGTGTCACCCCACCAACCACGCGCGCGGTAGTCGCGGATTTTGTCTGCTGGAGTCGTACGCACCTCGAATCCCCCTTGGCTGGTGTGACGTCTCGCACCAAAGTATAACTGTGGTCTAATTGTGAAAGCCACGAAAGTCCGATTCAATGGAGGGGTTCATGAACAGACGCGATTGGTTGATGGCGGCGCCTGCTGCCGCGGCAGTCATCGGAGGTAGCGATGCCATGGGAGCCACGGGTATGAGCGCGACGAGCGGCGTTCACTTTGAGCGCGTAAAAGCTTTGATCATGGGTTGGCGCCGCAAGGATCTGGCTGCGGTGCTCGAGCTCTGTGCCGACGACATCGTGTGGTACTCACACGTGGGCAGCCCGCCGATCGTCGGCAAAACCGCGATGCAGGGCTTCATGGAGAAGCTCTCGGATCAGATGCCAGTCGTGCGTTGGCGAATCTTCCACTACGCCGAGAGTGGAGATGTGGTCTTCACTGAGGGTGTTGACGATTTCACGGCGCCCGACGGTAAGAATGTGGCTATCCCGTACGCGGGTGTTCTGCGTTTCCGTGATGGCAAGATCACCGAGTGGCGCGATTATTTCGATCGCGCGTCTTTTGATCGATTTAAGGCTGGCGAAAAACCGGCCGAGCACATGAGCGTGCTCATGAATCGCCCTGCGCTATTCTAGAGCGCGCTCAGCGCCCCGTGCTGATGCTCGTGGCGTGCAGCATCTTCGCCATGCGCTTCTCGAGCCCTTTGGGGTCGAGCTGCAGGGCGGCGCGCACGTCCACGGCCATGCGATCGGTATCGAGCTCGTCGATGTTGCGTTCGGCGGCACGCAGACCGACGCGGGCGATGTCCTCGGGTTTTTCTTTGGCGCCTTGCACGTGCGCCGCCATCCGGGTGTCGACGGATCCGACGATCAGGGCTGCGACATGAGTTCCCTGGCTCGCGAGCTCTGCTCGCGCTGAGGTCGATAGCATTCGCGCAGCCGCCTTGGAAGGCGAGTAGGCACCCATGTTCGGTACCGCGACGATGGCGGCTGCCGAGAGCACGTTGATCACCGCGCCACCGCCGTTGCGAGCGAGGGTGGGTGCGAACGCACGAATCAGGGCCAGCGGCCCGAAGAAATTCACTTCCATCTCTTCGCGTGCGTGCGACATGTCGTGAGCGCCGATCAGTAGATTGTTACTGAACAGGCCGGCATTGTTGATGAGCAGGTTGACGTCGGGGCAACCAGCGGCGGCGGCTGCAATCTCGGCTGCGTCGGTGACATCGAGTTCGATGGCAACGCATCGCCCCGGAAATTCCTGCTCGAGATGGGCCGCAGAGCTGCGATCGCGACTGCCGACGTAGACCCGTGCGGCGCCTTTTTCGGCGAGCAATACCCGAACGAACGCTTCGCCGATGCCACGATTGCCGCCGGTGACGAGGGCGACACAATTGTCGAGATTCATGGGTTTTAGAGTTCCGGTTGTTGATATAGCCGATCGACATCGGCGGCGCGTCGCAGCAGCGCGACGCGTTGGTTGATGGTGCCTTTATCTGACACCTCATGGGCATCGACGCTCGGCGGTTCACGCAGAATGCTGAAGCTCGTGATTCGCTCGCTCGCCCCGCGACCACTATTGAAGCTGCGTAGTCGTGCAGCGAGATCGGCTTCGAGTGCGGCATCGACAGCCGCTTTGGGCCACGCGAGAATCGCGAGGCGATCCCGATTCTCGCCGCAGATGAGGAGGTCAGATACGAGTGGAGAGAGCGCCTCTATTAATTGCGCGCGCAGTCGTCCCGCCGACACCCAAGTGCCACTCGACAGTTTGAACTCCTCAGCGAGACGCCCCGCAAACTTCAGGCCTTTGCCGAGATCGTTCGGGTCGTGCAATTGCGTAGCGTCACCGGTGCGATAAAAGCCCTCGTCGTCGAAGATCTTGCGATTGTCTTCGGCGCTGAGGCCGAGGTAGCCCGGGGTGATCATCGGGCCTTTCAGGCGCACTTCGTAGCGATCTGCATTCGGCACGAGCTTGAGTGTGAGACCCGGCATCGGCAGACCAATGCCGACTTCTTCGGTCGGGAAGTAGATCGCCATGCACCCGGATGAAGTCTCGGTGGCGCCGTAGCCGGTAGTGAAGAAGATCCGTTCGCCGACCGTATCGACGGCCAGCTGCTGGAAGCGATCGTAGAGCGCTTGTGGCAGCCCTGCACCGCCATACAAGGCTAGACGTAAGTTGCCGAAGAAACGTTGGCGTAGCTCGTCATCTTTTTCGATGGCATCGGCCAACATGGCGTAGCCGAATGGAACGTTGACATAGAACTTGGGCGCGATTTCTTTGAGGTTTTGTAGCGATTCATCGAACGCGCCCGGCATCGGGCGACCGCCGTCGATGTAGAGCGTGCCGCCGCTCGTGAGGGTGCCCATCTTGGTGTAGGCACCGGAGACGTGGTTCCACGGCAGCCAGTCGAGCATCACGTCGTCCCAGCCGGCCGTCGCGCCCAGCACTTGCTGGCCTTGGGCGAGGTTCGAGGCGAGCATGCGCTGCGTCTGAATCACCGCTTTTGGCAGACTCGTGCTGCCGGAGGTGAGCATGTAGAGCGTGGGTTCGTCTGGCTCGATCGATTCGATCGACTCTGCCACAGCCGCCGTGATGGCAGTGGCGAGCACTTCGGTTGTGGCATACACCTCGCCGCTACCGACGAGGCGTGCGATCTCGCCGGGGTTGTCGGTGATGACCGCGGCATCGCCGAAATCAACGCTCTCTAGAGCTTTTTTATAGAGCGCCGTTTGCTCGGCGAAAACCACCGCGGGCTTCACCAACTGGATGACATGCTTGAGCCGACCATAGTCACCGCCCATCAAGGCGTAGTTGACGCTGACGGGACAAGCGGGGACACGCGCCGCCATCGCGCCATATTTGATGACTGCGTGAGCGATGGAGTTGCCCGATAGAATCAAGACCGAGCGGGACTTGTCGATGTGTCGAGCCAGCAACCACGCTGCAAAAGCTTGCGAGCGAGTGTTGATCTGCTCGTAGCTTGCGTGCGTCCAGGGCGAGTTTTTACCGCCGCGGCGCTCGGCCAGATAGGTTTTCTGAGGATGGCGAGCGGCTCGCTGCGCCAACACCTTTGGCAGGTTACTGAGGTAATTGGCGAGCGGTAATTCGGGCGTGACGAGGATACAGCCGTCGGAACGGCGCTCTACGTGCATCGCGGCCGAGGGAAAAAACGTTTTTTTGAACGGTGCGTTTGGGCGAGTCATCCCCGGAACCTCAAAAGCGTTCGTATGACGGGTCGGTCTCTCCCTTGCTACCCATGCGCATGCCAGGCTGACCTGGAATGAACATGCCGCCAACCCAGCCTTCGCGCGAAGGCGTGTCTCGATTCCAGTCGAAAATCGTGCGTCGATGCGCGATTTTCCATTCGCCCTCGCGTCGCTCGAAGCGATCGATGAGACGGCCACCCGTGAAGGTGTCAAAGCGCTCGCCGTTGATGTTCATGCGCGCTAGCGTCACGAGATAGGTCTCGACGTAAGCGAGATCGTCTGTGACGAAGTCGAAGTGAGTATTACCGAGCACGTGCTGCATCGAGTCCATCAGGCGAATGCGCGGTATGGCGCCATCCACGTAGTCATGAGCGTTGCCGGTGTAGCGACCGCCGTGCTCTTCGATGGCATCGGGGTGGTAGCAACTTTTGAGTAGTGGTCCATCGCCGCGATCGACGCCGCGGGCGTATTTGGATAGCACCTCACGGATGGCTTCCTTGTCGAAAAGGCGCGCTAGGCGCGGATCGAGATCGTTCATGCAGTGAGCCCCCTCACGGCGGGTATGATGACCCGCAACTTTCATTGCAAGACTGACAAGGAAACGCACCCATGGTCAAGGACTCTCGATGTGAAGGTCGTGTCGTCATCGTCACCGGGGCGGGCGCCGGACTCGGGCGCGCCTATTCGCTGCATCTTGCGAGTCTCGGTTGGCGCGTCGTCGTCAATAATCGAAACCGCTCTTCCAGTGCGGATGCGGTCGTCGCAGAAATTCGTGCGAGTGGTGGCGAGGCCGTCGCGCAGTACGACGATGTGTGCAGCGAGGGCGCTGGTGCACGGATGCTGCAGACGGCGCTCGACACTTGGGGCCGACTCGATGCGCTCGTCAACAATGCCGGCGTCGATCAGCACGCGCCATTTCACAAGATCAACCTCGAAGATTTTCGACGGATCTTTGCGATCAACTTCGAGGGAACCGTGGCGGTCACCCACGCGATCTATCCTCACCTGCGCGCTCAAGGTGCAGGGCGTATTGTGGTATCGGTCTCGAGTGCCGGCTTACATGGACTACATGGGCTCTCGGCATATGCCGCATCCAAAGCGGCACTGATCGCTTTCATGCGCAGTCTCGCCGCCGAAGCCGCCCCAAAAGGGGTACTGGTCTCGGCCATCGCCCCCTATGCCGCCACCCGCATGACCGACGCCCATTTGGACGACGAGCTGCGTGAGCGGATGTCGGTCGCCAGCGTGGCGCCGTTTCTCGCCGGCCTGATTCACCCTGATGCGACCTCGCACGGACAGACGTGGGTCGTGGGTGCGGGTTGGGCGCGCCGAGCTTCCTGTGTTGAGTGGGGTGAGGGCCACGCCGTATCGGGTGTATCGACGCCGATGACTACCCCGTCTGACGATGTTGCGTCGTCGCCACCACGAGAGTTCGCCGACGCATTGGCGGCTCACGCCGATTTTTTGGTTTGCGCGCAACAGGGCTTGCGCCGGGTTGGCGGAGGGGAGTAGCCTCGGCATTCGAAAGGTTCCGTTATGCAAGTCAGCGTAGTGGGTTTGTGTGATCTGCCGCACTGAGTTGCTCGAAGTACCTGCATCAAAATCGTCATATGGGGGACAACAGCATGACGCTTCGTAATCGCCGTTGGATTCGCTCGGGCACGACGCCTGTGGCAGCGGCCGTAATCGTGGCTTTGACGGCCACATCGAC
>JACCED011087451.1_pt1 | contig 12335 bp, 9 predicted proteins | sample 7455021 | NCBI WGS metagenome assembly JACCED01 (sample SAMN15323456, study PRJNA562643) | freshwater metagenome | isolation source: river surface water | place: USA:Blue River Watershed | collected 2017-08-19
CGCAAAGGTCCTCGCCTTGGAGCATCAGTACTTTGCGGAAGTGATTGAGGGGTTGCTCTAATCGGCTACTTATTCTTCTTTATTCAGCATTGGATATTCAGCGTTGAAAATTAAATTAGGTGCGGGCAGAATACAGGATGAATCCATGTGAACTTCCATTGAAACCAAAATTTAATTGATTCAAAAAAACTCAATCAAACAACAATAACCCATTATGTCATTTCAAGCCTACCTAGATAACATTAAAGCCAAGACTGGCAAGACCCCGGACGATTTTAAAAAGTTAGCGGAGGAAAAAGGATTTATGGTGGACGGAAAATTAAACCCTACCGCCAAAGCGACTGAGATTACCAACTGGCTCAAAGAAGAGTTTGACTTGGGACATGGACATGGCATGGCAATTTTTGCATCCTTCAAAGGGAAAACCAACTAATTCTTGTACCCATGAAATTTTCAAAATTAGTGCCCAGTGTATTCTACAGCGATATTAAAGACGGTTTAAAATTTTTCGTGGATTGCCTTCAATTTACAATTGAACACCAAGATTTAAAGACGGCACAGCCCTATTGTGTGCTTGGAAAGGACGGAATACGAATCATGCTTTTTCAAGACAAGCAATTGGCCCAAGAACATTACCCCGAACTACGGATAGAAACGGAAAACATCGAAGAAGTGTATGCGCAAATATCCACTTCCCATCCACAGCTACTGCATCCGAATCTCAATCAGGTGACACGCAGACCCTGGGGAGCCAAAGAATTTGCCATCCTAGACAAGCAGGTGGGCATCCGATTCCAACAGTGGTAAAAAGCTGAGAATATCCATGACTCCAGAAGAAAGACCCAAACTCAAAATTCAACCCAGTCCAATGGATCAGGTACTTGAACTGCTTGGCTGGGGAATACTCTTGGCACTATGGGTTTGGACAGGCACAAGCTATTCCAATTTACCAGATCCCATCCCAACCCATTTTAACGCCGCCGGAGAAGCAGATGGATTTGGGAGTAAGGCATCGATTATTGGTTTGCCCGTAATCGCTACCCTCCTCTACGTCGGACTTACCGCTCTCAATCGCTTTCCACATATATTTAATTTTCCTACCCCCATCACGCAAGACAATGCGCTTAGTCAGTATACGAACGCCACACGAATGATTCGGTACCTCAAGCTAATCTTAGTGCTTGTTTTCGCTGGGATTTCGTATCAGACCATTCAACAAGCAAATGGAACAGGCGAAGGATTAGGCCTTTGGTTTTTGCCATTGACCTTGGGACTTATTTTTATGCCGCTACTTTATTTTGTGATCAAATCCTTCCAGACAAAATAACTACGAAACCTCTTTAGGGGATCGAGTTGAGTTGATCAAATCAACAAGCCGAGTTCTGCTTTTCCGTGTCCGTCAGGGGTGGTGTAGAAAGGACGTTTTTCAATTTTATAATTCTTATCAGGTGCAATTCCCAAGGCATGATAAACTGTCTGATGAATGCTGGCAATCTTGATAGGATTTTCAATAGTAACGCATGGTCGCTCATCAGCTGTTTTACCAAAAACATGTCCTCGTTTAATTCCTCCTCCAAACATCAACATGGAGCAACCATTCGTAAAGTGGCGATGCATCCCATAGTTTTTCATATCTTCTATGATGTCAGGAACTTGAACTTGATCCTGCACTTTCAGGTCTGGTCTCCCCTCGGTCAGCATATCTCTACTAAACTCGCTCGCAACGATTACCATGGTCCTCTCAAGTTTACCGCTAGCATCAAGATCTGAAATCAGCTGCGCAATTGGAGAATCGATCATTTTCTTCATATCCTTCAACCGGGTATGTCCATTGTCATGGGTATCCCAACCGAAAAAAGGTTCATATTCAGTAGTAACGGTAATGTATCGAGCACCTTGATCAACAAGCCTTTTGGCGAGTAGACAGCCCAGTCCAAACTTGCCCGTGTTGTACTTGTCATAACTTTCTTTGGGTTCCTGGCTTAAATCAAAGGCTTTTGCTTCAGGTGAATTCAGCAAGATGTAGGCCTGTTCCATGGATTGCTTGAGGGATTCCTTTTGGTAATCAGATCCAAATTCTCCCATTGGGCTAGCTGAAACCAAGTCCTGGTACAGTTTATTTCTCGACTCAAATCGCTTGGTATCCATTCCGATAGGTGGCCGCACGCTGTCCAAACCTGCTGTCGGGTCAGGGATCAAAAATGGGCCGTTTTCACTGCCAAGAAATCCAGCACTATGAAAAGCTTTTAGTTCTTCACCTTCACCAACCGTAAATCGCTGACCGATATTAATAAATGGTGGAATCACGGGATTTAAAGGGCCTTTTTCCTTGGCAATCCAAGCACCCAAATGTGGGACAACTACAGATTGTGGCGGTTCATAGCAGGTATGAAAATGATATTGATGTCTTGTATGGAGAATAAAACCTAAATCAGCGGCAACATAGGATCGGATCAGCGTTCCTTTGTCCATGATCTTTCCGATTGATTCCAGCCCCTCCGAAAAATGGACTCCATCCAAAATAGTAGGTACTGAAGGGAAGGTACTCAGCACTTCTTTAGCTTCCATTCCCTTTCTGAAAGGAGTAAATTTTTTGGGATCAAAAGTCTCGGTATGAGCCATTCCTCCGGCCATGAAAAGTAAGATCACTGAATCCGCAGTGGAAGGCATTTGGGGTGTTCCGCAGGAAGAAAGCAAGCCTGACATAGGCGCCCCCATTGCCATACTTGCAATCGCCGCAGCACTTGTTTTCTTTAAAAAATCTCTTCGATTCAGCTGATGTTTCATGTTTTGCAAGACTTAATTTAACTCTTCAATTTACAGCTATTAAAATTTACCCTAGTCCAAATCTATAGACTTTAAGCTCGGGCCTACTAACGATCAGGTACTAACTTGGATCCATCAACTATGGGTTAATAAACCATCTGAAACTCTGGTAGCAACAAAACCGCCCAAAAGAAATCTTGAATCTGAGCGGAACTTGGATTCTTACCCAAGGCCGCTTTTGCGATTTCTTGCTCTTTCAAACTTGGCTTTCGGTGAAGTGCTTTTTGATACAATTGTTGAGTGAGCTGATCTGGATTCGGGTAAATTGCCTTCCACTTTACTGCACCATTGTGCAATGCAGCATTCAGCCTTTCTCCATTGGTAAGTTCCAAAGCTTGTAATAAACTTGCCTGTGAATCCCTACTCGTAGAGACGATTTCTCGATTTGGGCGACCCAAAGCAGTTAGAAATGGATTATTCGCGACCAAAGAGGCGCGTGGAAATGAAGGTCCTTTAATTCCTTCAGCCAGCAATTCGTTTGGCTTGTACTTCATCTCTTTTGAATCAAAAAGCGGGTAGATCATCTGACTCACCGCATCAGAAAACTGTTCAGCAGTCATTCTTCTTCTAATCAAGCCTTTGAATTGAAAATCATCCGCAATCAATTGGTCCGCCGATTTAATACTTACCGATTGGGACTGATAGCTATTGGAAGAGGCAATTTGAAATATCAAACGCTTGATGTCGTAGCCATTTTCTGCAAAATCCACCGCCAGCCAATCTAGCAAATCCTGACTCCAGGGGAGGTTATCCATTTCATCCACAGGTTCAACGATTCCTCTACCCATCATTTGCTTCCAAATTCGATTTACGATGGTTCGGTACATTCTTCCGTTTGCAGGTTGCACAAGGCGATCCGCAAGTTGACGAAGTTTCTCAGCACGGTTTGCAGCGCTGTCGATATCCCCAAGTTCTTCCCAGAGAATTTTGGTTTTGGCGAGGGTACCGGTTGGCTGCTCACATCGGCTAACTTCCAGTGTGGAGTCCGCGAAAATATTGGCAAAAGCATACGCTTCCTTGAGTTTCCAGTCACTGATAAAGCTATCGTGGCAGGAAGCACACTTCAGGTTGAGGCCAAGAATGACTTGTGCCACATTTTGAGCTGCCTGCACTTCTGTCCGCTGACTTGCATTTACCGTTCCTCTCCAACGAATCCCTTCGATAAAGCCTTTAGACTTTTCATTAGGGCTCAAAAGCTGTTTGACAAACTGATCGTAGGGTTTATTGTCTCGAATGGAAGTGTACAACCAGTCGGTAATGTTGAAGCGGCCGTTGGTGATGTAACCCGTTCCAGTATAATCATTTCGAAGGGCATCGTTCCAGAAAGTCAGCCAATGCATGGCATAATCGTCGTTTCGATTGAGAAGCTTTTGAAGCCAAATAGTTCGCTTTTCCGGTCGGGTATCCTTCGAAAAGGCTAAAAATTCTTCCGTCGTAGGGACCAATCCAATCACATCAAGGTATATTCTTCTTAGGTAAGTTCGGTCATCTATTTTGGCTTGCCATTCAAGATTGTTTTCCTTAAAATATTCATTGACCCAAAGGTCAATCGGGTTGTTCAATCCTCCTGTAGCCCGAGGAAGTACTGGTTTTCTAGGGGCCAATTCCGCAACGCGATAAATGGATTGCTGGGCCGCTCCATCTGGCCAGGGAGCACCTTTAGAAATCCAAAGTTCCAATAATTGTTTTTCTGAATCAGTTAGCAATTTGCCTTTGGAAGGCATCACATCTTCATGCCCTTTTCGTAGGTTGATGCGTCTGATTATTTCACTTTTTGAAGGGTCACCTGGGACCAAAATCTTACCCGATTCTCCGCCTGCAAAGACAAACTCTTTCTCATCGAGTCTCAATTCTCCTTCGATTTTGGCTCCGCTATGGCATTTGTAACAATTGTGCGCAAGAACCATCCTTACCTCTCCGATCAGTTTCATTTCCGTCTCGGGATTGAGTTCGGCTTGATAAGCTGATAGGTTTATTTGAGAGGAAATCGATTCTTCAGGCTGTTCAGAGCTGCCATTGAAAGGAAGTATTTCTGTGAGAAAATCTTCACCATGGGTTAGCGAAGCTCCAAAATGCCCGGTAACCGAAACTCCCAATGCAGTGAGGAAAAGGAAAGACCGGTAAACTAAAACCTGATTTGATTTTTGCTCTTTTGAAATTCTCTGCGATAAAAGTAATACCAACAAACTCAGCACTGCAGTTGCAATTCCTACCTGTTGATGTAAGTCTAGAAGTTCTCCCTCAATGGAATCTGAATTTGCCAACAGCCAGCCAAAAACTGCCGCCATGACAGCACTGACGGCGCCAATCCAAACAAGCAGTTGAATGGCAGGACGGAATTTAGAATCAAATTTTTTGAGCGTAAAAAACTCCAAAATCGCCGCAAAAATCAAAAAGGCAATAGGGAAATGCACCACCATCGGGTGAAGTCTTCCTAGAAAATGCCAAAGCCAAAAAGGAGTTTCTGCGTCCGATGAAATCGTTTCTTGGGCAAGGGCAGGTGAATTAAATACCAAAAAGGCAAAGGCCACTACTGGCACAACGAAAAGAAGTTTTATGGTTTTGTAAGGAAGAAGAGCTCTTCTTTGCATAGTGAAATCTAAATTTTCAATTGATAATCTGACCTAAACAAGCCTTTTGCCCAAATCAAAAACTGCTTTTACTTATTTGGATGTAGTCTATTATTTTCCGCTAAAGAAACTATCCTGTGGCATAGGTTTGATTTGATAATCTGCTTGGAACTACAGGATTAACCTCAATTTTGCCAGTTGGTAATCACTGAATTAGGCTAGTGACGGATAATTCCATTGCTTCCTAACGAAGTTAAACTTTTTAAACATTTACTTACACACTGCGAAGGAAAAAGAAGCTAGTACGCTTAAAGTGCTAATTAAGAGTTTTCTATAGAACCTAGGCCTACAAAAAATCGATTCCTAGCAAAAAGAAAACCTACTAAATGCATTTCCTGAAAAACAAAAAATCTTGGAGAAAAGGCAATTGTAGAGAACTGTATTCTTCGTATTCTTAGTAATCTTTATCGTTTGGCTCCAAAATGACTGCTAGGTGATTAGAGCCAAATAGTTTGAATCATTGATACCCCTTCAACTCATTCTAAATAAAAATCGTAAATGATTGAAAATAAGCAAATTGAAATCTCGTTTGCAACAAGTGATGACAGAAGTAAAATTTATTCTCTCCGCCATGATGTATATGCATCAGAACTGATGCAGCATCCTGAGAATGAAGCAAGGTTATTTCAAGATAAGTTTGATGACTTCAATACCTATATCGTTGCAAAAATAAATGCAGTACTTGTTGGATTCATTTGTGTAACTCCTCCTACCAAAAACGAGTATTCCATTGATAAATATTTCTCTCGAGGTGACATTCCTTTCCCTGTTGATGCCGACACATTTGAATTGAGAATATTAACGGTAATCAAAGAGTTTCGAGGGAAACCAATTGCAGTTGCGTTGATGTGGGCTGCTTTTCGGTTTATTCAATCCCATGGTGGTTCTACTATCATGGCCATAGGTCGGTCAGAAGTGCTGAACATGTATTTGAAACTAGGATTCAAGACCACGAATAAAACGATTAAGGTAGGTGAAGTGACCTTTACTTTGATAAATTCAAACGTTGAGGAATTGAACACCTATATCGAAAAGAATTTCAAAAATTTTTTCATCAAGGTAAAAAATCAATGCAATTGGAAATTAGGAATCGATTTCTTTAAACCAGCGAGCTGTTACCATGGGGGAGCGTTTTTTGATGCCATTGGAAACGAATTTGATGACCTAAACAAACGAAATGAGATCATTAATGCAGATGTATTAGATGCTTGGTTTAATCCTGCGCCACAGTTGGTAAAAGAATTAGAAGCTCATCTTTCCTGGATCTGTAAAACTTCCCCTCCGACCGATTGCCTAGGCATGGCCAAAGGTATAGCTAAAGCAAGAGGGCTAAAGCCGGAAAACATCCTTACTGGGTCTGGATCCTCTGATTTAATTTTTCTTGCATTTAGAGAATGGTTAATCCCTGAATCACGCGTATTGATTCTTGATCCGACATATGGTGAGTATTTCCATGTTCTGGAAAACATTATTGGATGCAAGGTTGATCGGATCAATTTAATTAAAGCTAAAAATTACACGGTAGACTTAAATGAACTTGTAACTCGTGCAAAAGACAAGTACGACCTAATCGTTATTGTCAATCCTAATAGCCCCACAGGCCAGCATATACCAAGGGTAAGTCTTGAGAATGCTTTGCTTCAAATCCCAGCAAGTACACGTATCTGGATCGATGAAACCTATATTGAATACTGTGGGAGTGAGCAGACCTTAGAGAAATTTGCTGCCAAAACGAGCAATTGTATTGTTTGCAAATCTATGTCTAAGGTCTATGCTTTAAGTGGACTTAGAGCTGCTTATTTGTGCGCTTCACCTTTTCAGCTTGAAAAATTAAGATCTATTTCTCCCCCTTGGGCAGTGAGTTTACCCGCACAAATTGGAGCATTGATAGCCTTAAATGAGGGCATGTATTATGAAAAATGCTATCAGGAAACGCATGTACTTCGGGAGGAATTTACCAAAGAATTAAGAAAACTTAATTCAATAGAAGTTTTGGAGAGTAAAGCCAATTTTGTTCTGTGTTATCTCCCGAAAAATGGACCTACTGCTGAAAAAATTGTGTCTAAATGCAAAGAAAAGGGTTTGTACTTAAGAGATGTAGCCAATATGGGGGTCAATTTTGATGACTACACCATTAGAATTGCGATTAAGGACAAAGAAACAAATCAAAAGATGTTGATGATAATCAAGCAAGTTCTTGAACAACTAAATCTAAGTTAGTGTGAATAGCAGTTTGGCTAAATGAGTCACAGAAATGCTCAGCTGACAATTTATGAAAAAACACTACCTTTCAATAGGTATAAATCGTTGGGATTCAGAGAGAATCCGAATTATTAAACTGATGGTGCCAATAAATGGATAAATGATGATCAATAGCATTTTAAGGATTAAAGTTCTCCTCGTTATTCTACTTTTTCAAAATCAGATTCACGCTCAAGAATTCAGTAGCTCTGCAACAACTGAAGCTGGATTTACCGAGGATTACTCCTTTGAAAACTCTTCAATTTATATCCCAAAAAACGGATTACGAGTTGAACTTCTCGGTTCACTTATTTTTCCAGGCTTCAAAATTGGGTTGGAAAAGCCATTCAGTTATACGCAGATTGAGAAGTACCGAAGAAACAAAATAAAAAGGTTGTACAAAGAGCGGTATTTATCCTACAGCATGGGTATGTACTATCAAAACAACTACCACACCAATATTTTTCCACAGGCAGAGTTAATTGCGAGAAGGCAGAAAAATAAAGGGTTTTACTACGAAAGATCGCTTGGTTTGGGCTTTAGTAGAACTTTTGTGAATTCACCGACCTTTTCTATTTCTGATGGTGGAAAGATCGAGGAGCAGTCACTGTCGGGCAATTGGTATGGCCTTGCCTCAATCGGAGGAGGAATTGGGTACAATGCTTACCTCAAAAATCAAAGGCCCTATTCAGTTTATTTAAAACTCCATTTAATGGTGATGTATCCATACAATACGTTTATAACCCCTAGACCAACGATAGGAATTGGATACAACTACAATTTTTCAGGTCTTGGGGAAGCTAACCCTCGATTAAAATACAAAGTGAAGCGGCGTTGAAAATTTTAGAAAAACACAGAATCAATTGACCATGAAAAAGTTTGTTAAGTACCTACTTGTTATTGGAATCACCTTGGCTTCATGGGGATGTGAGAAAGATCCATTTACTCTTTCAGGAATGGCAGAGGATCATTTTTTCTTAAAGAGTGGCAATCAGCATATGCCAATTACTGTGGCAGGCAATGTTGATTCTAAGAAATTTATTGTCATTATTCATGGAGGCCCGGGAGGAAATGGTTTAGACTACAGAGATGGGTATATAAAAGATTTAGTCGAAAAAGAATTTGTAGTTGTTTATTGGGATCAACGATTTGCAGGAAATACACAAGGCAACGGTGGAAATGTCGACGTTACAGAATTCCGTAAAGACATCAAAAATTTGGTTTTACTTCTTGGCGATAAATATGGTTCAGCTAGTGAAATCTATTTATTGGGTCATAGTTGGGGTGGATTTTTAGCTCCATACTTTTTGGTAGATGATGATAATCAAAAAATGGTTAAAGGTTGGATACAGGTTGGAGGTGCACATAATTACAATTTGAATGATTCGCTCACACGTGAAATGCTGATCAACTACGGAGAGGCTGAATTAGCAGCCGGTAATAATGCAACAGATTGGAACGAAATAGTAGATTGGTGTAAAGAAAATGGTTTCCAAGGGTCTGAAAATTCCTCAAAACTCAACCAATTTGCACATAGCGCGGAGGGGCTATTTGAGGATATAACTGTACCAGAGAGCAGTGTAGACTTTAAAAAAATCCTAGCCGATGCACGCCTTTCAAAATGGTCAAATGGAATTACATCTGGGAAAAAAAGTATTGATGCTCCCACTTTTCAGAATCCAAATTCTGACCAACTTTTCAAACTTAAGTTGCCTGCACTATTGCTTTGGGGAAAATATGATTTTGTTTGTCCTCCCGAACTAGCAGAAGACATTGAAAAATACATTGGAAGTTCTGATGTCGAAAAAATTATCTATTCTACATCTGGTCATTCGCCGATGATGAACGAACCTGACAAATTTTGGTCAGACGTATTGGAGTGGGTTAGAACCCACTAAAGAATAGGTGATGCCCTGTGGATTCCTCTTGAATTGGAATAAACCTTGGTACAATTACTTTAATTGAATTTTGGTTGTCCCTTACTTTTTGCTTTCGATCTAAAATATTCAACAGGTGAAGGTTTGGTCGTATTGTTTTTGCCTCTGACCTTGGTTCTGGTTTTTTTACCGCTAATTTATTTTGTGATCAAATCATTCTAGACAAACTAGTAACTAGAAAAAAGGATCCCCCTGCATCGAATAGCAACCTTATTCGATGCAAAAATTCCAACGAATAGGTTTTTATTGCGGCGAATAAATGATACATTCGATGCAAATTATGCTCCGAATGAGACCTTATATCCATCAAAAAGCCCAGTGGCCTGCCTTTACTTGGGATAGCGCTCAGGTATTGGAATTGCTCAGTGAAGCAAGAAACGTACAGGGCCGTTTGATCGGGAAAATGGAAACCCTAGGGTTGGTCTTGCAAAATGAGGCTATACTAGACACCCTGACACTTGATGTGCTTAAATCATCGGAGATTGAAGGAGAATTGCTAAATCCCGACCAAGTACGCTCCTCTATAGCAAGAAGGCTAGGAATAGACCTAGCAGGAGCAGTTGAATCCGATAGAAATGTAGATGGAGTTGTAGAAATGATGCTTGATGCCAGTCAACAGTGCTACAGCCCCTTAACAGCAAATCGACTTTTTGATTGGCATGCTTCTTTATTCCCCACAGGCAGAAGTGGAATGCACAAGATTACCGTTGGCACTTGGCGAAATGACAGCACTGGCCCCATGCAGGTGGTATCAGGAGCGATGGGAAAAGAGAAAGTACATTTCCAAGCGCCTGATTCAGCGCTCCTGGAACTAGAAATGAGTCGATTTTTAGCTTGGTTCAACACCAGCAAAATTGACTTGGTTCTCAAAGCAGCCATCGCACACCTTTGGTTTGTCACGATTCACCCTTTTGAAGACGGTAATGGTAGAATCACCAGAGCAATCTCAGATATGCTCTTGGCTCGGTCCGATAAGAGCTCCCAACGATTTTATAGTCTTTCTGCACAAATAAGGCTAGAACGAAAACAATATTATGCGCTGTTGGAAAAAACACAGACTGGGGACTTAGACCTTACCGAATGGATCGCTTGGTTTTTAAACTGCCTTATCCATGCAGTAAAAGCATCCGATTTACTTTTATCTAGAGTCCTGGCCAAAGCTGATTTTTGGCAAAAAAATAGAGAAACCCAATTGAACGACCGTCAACGTAAGCTAGTGAATTTACTTTTGGATGAATTTGAAGGAAAACTCAGTTCCTCCAAATGGGCAAAAATCGCGAAATGCTCCAAAGATTCTGCGGTAAGAGACATCAATGACCTGATGGAAAAAGGAATACTCCTGAAGGAAGCCGCCGGGGGCAGAAGTACGAGTTATGTACTAACTTAAGTGTCGGCTTGAATAATTTAACCCACACCTTTCGAGTCTACTGAGTAGATTTGAGCCTGATTTCCCCCTGCAAAAAAACAAGAACCCTTCAATTGAAATTGAACTAAAACTCGAATAAATCTAAAACAGCATCGAGCACCCCCAATGAAAGTCAATCCAAAATACCTTGTTCCCTTGACGATTCTAGTTTCGGCTCTTGGGTACTTTGTGGACATCTACGACATTCTACTTTTTAGCATTGTTCGACAAGCCAGTTTGACCTCACTTGGTGTAGCCCCCGAACAATCCCTGGATGTAGGGCTATCCATTTTAAATTGGCAGGTAGGAGGATTGATCTTAGGTGGGATACTTTGGGGCGCAATTGGAGATAAAAAAGGAAGGCTTTCGGTCCTCTTTTTCTCCATCTTACTCTACTCCCTAGCAAATTTCCTGAACGGATACATCGTCTCCGTAGAGCAATACAAATGGTGTCGCTTCATCGCTGGAATAGGACTTGCTGGCGAATTGGGTGCAGGAATTACCATCGTGTCCGAAATCATGTCCAAACAAAAACGAGGCTACGGCACCATGATCATCTCTTCGGTGGGCATGTTGGGAGCCGTTTTTGCAGCGATTATTGGCTTAAATCTCACTTGGCAGACTGCTTATAAAATTGGAGGAATTCTTGGTTTTCTCTTACTCGCCTTGCGCTTCGGCGTAGCAGAAAGCGGCGTGTACCAACACATGAAGCAGCAATCGCGAGTTCCTAAGGGAAACTTCTTTTACTTATTCGCCAACCGAACTCGCTTCATCAAATACCTAAAATGTATTTTAATTGGACTTCCTACCTACTTTATTGTGGGATTACTGCTGACTGGAGCCCCAGAACTGGTGAAAACGGTCTTTAACTTGGAAGTACAACCCACCTTAGTTGCCAAACTGGTGATTGTCACCTACACCGCCATTGCGGTAGCCGATATTGGATGCAGCTGGCTGAGCCAGAAACTCCAATCCAGGCGAATCCCATTACTTGTGTTTTTAGGCATATCGTTGGTGGGAACCCTCCTCATCCTTTTCTACCCCATTACCCAGATGGAACAGGTCTACGTCATTTTCTCCATTTTGGGTTGTAGCATTGGCTTCTGGGCGGTCATGATGTCCAATGCTACGGAACAATTTGGAACGAATATCCGAGCCATGGCAACTACCACAGTTCCCAACTTTATCCGGGGACTACTGATCCCCATGACTTTTATTTTTCAAGCACTTAAGCCCGGGTTAGGCATACAGTACAGCCTCGCAATCGTTGGCATTCCTGTGATCCTGATGGCAATC
>JACCED010448932.1_pt1 | contig 12334 bp, 6 predicted proteins | sample 7455021 | NCBI WGS metagenome assembly JACCED01 (sample SAMN15323456, study PRJNA562643) | freshwater metagenome | isolation source: river surface water | place: USA:Blue River Watershed | collected 2017-08-19
CATTATTTGCTGTTTTTACTCCAAGCATATGCCAACCAGGTGTTGCTGCACTATCTCTAATAACAAATGCACCTTCTCCTTGTCCTAATAAATATTGTGTACATTCTTTACGTGTCATATTTGGTTGATACCAATCATATATTTGATTTGAAAAACCAGTAGTTGGAACATTAACTTGTACATTATCATTTGATATTGATTTTGGTGACTGAAATAATGGATTGACTGCGTGTGATCCATATGTTTCTTTATCAAATTCTATATGAGAATTGTGTTTTCGTACTAATAATAATACTAATATAACAAGAATTAATAATAATATAATACCAACTACAACTCCAGCTACAACTCCATTTGATATTTTACTATTATCTCCTTGAGATTCTTCAGTTGAAGATGATGATACTGCATTAGTTTGAACTATTGCAGGATTTGGAGTTGATGTTGTTGATACTGTTATTTTCTTTGTTGGATTATTTGGATCTGGTATAGTAAAATCAAATTCAAAATCTGTAATATGTGTTTCTTTGTATGTTGGGGGTGTTGTAGATTGGCGTGTAACAGTTAATACCATTACTCCATTAGTATTTGGACCGAGTTTTACATTTAAATCATTTCTACTTACTTGACCTTGTAATTCTGCTCTATCTAAATATCTATCTTTAATTATTATTTCTTGTTGTGTTGTTAAAGTAGCTGTTAATGGTATAGGATTTTTTGGAACAAACACTACAATAATTGTATATGTTTCTTGTTTATAATCACAATTTAATCCACTATATCCTGTATCACAAGAACATACATATCCCTTTATTTGATTTAGTGGTAAATTACTACAAACTGTTGTTGGTAAATTTGTCTGAAGATCATTAAGTTTACATAATTTACATATTCCTCTATTATTACATGGATTTATTTCACATGCACTTGCTAAATTTATTGTGACTGGAACTGATGTAGATAATCTAGTTGCATCGGTAGCTGTAAGATTTATTTTTATTTTATTTCCATATGTTACTGGTACTGGGGCACTTAAAACTAGATTACCATCACTAGATATTTGGATATATGATAGTTGTGTTGATAATGTATAAGTTAATACACTATTTTCTGGATCTCTAGCTGGTGCTGAGAGTATTACTGTACCTATTGGAGTATTTGGTGTAATGGGTATTGATACAAATGATGAAGAACCAAAAACTGGAGCTTCATTTACATCTGTTATATTAAATATTAATCTTGTATTTACTGGATTTCTTCCACTTGAAAATGATACACCTACTGATGCTATTAAAGATTTTACAGATTCATAATCAACTACTTTTGATAAAAATAATTCAGCTTGTGGTGGATTTGAATTGGAAATACCTTGAATTACAAACATATCATTATTATTATCTTGGCTATCTAGATCATCTGCTACAAGAAACCACATAATATTATCAGAAATATCATAGTTTTGTAATGTAAGTAATGCTATACGTTGATTTCTTATAATTGTATCTTCTCTAATTGATGTACTAGTTGATGTGATTACCATTGGTCTGTCACGTACTTCAATAGTTTTTGTAACTATTATAGATAGATTTCCACTATCAGTTACTTTAATTGTAAATGACATAACTGGACGTGTTTCAAAATCAAATTTAGATGAATTTGCTACTAATAAATTAACAGATGTATCTCTTCTACCAAAGTTTTGTGAATCTAATTTAAATGCACCATCTGCATTATTAATTAATTCAAATATATGGTGATCATCAATATCTTGATCATCTGCTAAAATAGTTGTGATTACTGTGTTTATTGAAGAATTTTCAATAACAAATGGATTTGGATTTGGTGTAAATATAATTCCAGTTGGTTGTTCATTAACATTTATTATTGGAACTGATACTGTAAATTCATTCCATTCTCCAAATGTATCTTCTACACGAATAACAACTTTTTGTGAACCTAATGGTGTTGTTGCTTCATAATTTAAGGCTTCTACTTGCATTAGTGATACATTACAAGTTAATCCAGATTGAATGTTTTGAGAACATGTTTTATCATTACCAATTGCAAAAACATTTGCAGGTGAAGTTATTGTAAATTGCATTGGAACATTTGTATTAATATCATAATCTTTGCATGTTAAAATACCAACAGGTAATGGTGTAATTGGTTTAATATTTTCTATTGGTACTCGTGTTACTAATAAATTTAAATATGATGGACCTTCATTTATATCTAATACATTTAATACGATTTGTTGTGTTTGTGATATTGCAGAAGGGCTACCATCTGATGGAATATCAGCACATCTAATTGCAAGTCCGACTGTTTTTTCTTTTTCGTAGTCAACTGGATTAATTAATCGTAAAAAGTTAGTTTGACCATCATAAAATATTTCAAAGGCTGAATCAGATACTACACCACATTGATAAGGATCATTTTCAGGATCAGTTGCTATAACTCTAGCAATACTTTCACCAGCTAATAAACTCTCTGGAAAATCACTAACTGGATTTAAACTCTGAAGTTGTACTAATCTAATATCACCTGGTGGATCATTAACATTAATTACAGTAATATTAAATGTTTTAGTAAGTGTTAGTCCTTCAGGATCCGAAGCTGTAATTGTGACGTTTACAGATTTAATACCTGTTGGACCATCTGCATTTAATTGCATTTTTGTAATAAGTTTTGGTGGATTTGTGGAATTATCAATTGTAAAGTAATTATCATTTTTATTTATAGAAAATGTTACATTTGAATTTTCTGGATCTTTTGCATATAAACTACCAACTACAGCACCAACTTTATGTTCTACTACTGATAAACCAGATAAAGTTAATATACTTGGGGCTTCATTAACATTTAAAATATTTACTACATAGTTTATAAGATACCATAAACCATAATTATCCGTTGCACGTACCTGCATTTTGTATAAATTTTGTTCTTCATAATCTAAAGGTTTGGCTACCCATACCTCACCACTTGTAGTATTAATACCAAACTTTCCATTTGCATTATCTTCAAACCACCAACTATATGTTCTGGCAGTTAAATCAGCTTCAACAATTTTTACAAGTGGTGTACCAATTGTTGTATTTTCAAATAGAATGTTATTAAATGTTACAGGTTTTGGAGCATTACATGTACCATCAGCTGCTGTTCCACGTAATTCAATTACAACATTTGATTCAGCAATATTACCAAAATTATCTGTTGCACGAACCATAAAGAATCCATTATATGTCAGTGGATTACCAATATTATAATCCATACCACCTGATAATCTTGCATGGTTTATATCTACAAGAGCAGAAATTACACCAGTAATATCATTAATTTTATAAAATTCTTCTACTTCAGAATGATTAACATTATGTTTTATTGAATAAGTTATACGATAATTTGGATCATTTGCTGCTCTTGCATTAGTTGCTCTAACTGTTATAAGTTGGGTATCTTTAAGAGCTTCGCAATAAATTGTATGATCATATGTTCTTTGTTCAAAGAATGGTGAACAAAGCATTTTATTTCCATATGAATATGTCCAAGATGTTGTACTTTTAGTTGGATCACATATTTGGCATGCATTATCTGGATCATTCACATGGTTTGCAAGATAACATACATCATTAATACGACATGATTGAGGATTGGGACCACAATTACGTGAAGAAGCATTACATGACCAGCATGCACCATTGTAGAAAATAAATGGTACAACGTTTGACCATTCAGCATCATTGGTATAATCATTAGTGACTTGTAAATTTACTGTTTCGTATTCTGCATTTCTATATGTTTCTAATGGAACTGCACATACTACGGTATCACCACCGAGCCAAATTGCATTTACCATTGTTTCTCCAAAACGACATCTTAATTTACTTGATTTATAAAAATTCTTTCCTGTTACAGCGAGTTCTTTAGGACAATCTCCAGCTCCAGTTACTTCACACATTGTATCATAAAGTCCTGATATACGGGGAGGTTTGCCATCAATATAAGAACAATCTGGATTTGCGTAACCGGCATCACACATACATTGTGCATTAAAGCAAAGACCATATCCATTACAAGCATTCATACAAAGTACATTAAGAAGACGTTGATCATTATCCATATCTCTTTCTACTGCATGTTCGGCACATTCAACAGTCATACCTACAATAGAACCACTGCTTGATGCATATGATTGAGTTTCTACAACATCTTCAGCACATTCTTTTACTCTGATTGGAATATTATAAAAACTAGATCCAAATACTTGCAGACAAGTTTGTATAGCTTTTGAATTAGTAATATCACGTTGACACGAAGCCATTGCTAATTCCATAGTGATTCCTGCATCTGGAACTACTACTGGTTCAGGTGGTACAATTATAATTTCTGTTCTATTTTCAAGTGCATCGTTGTAAATTTTACGTAAATCATCTGTAATATCTTCACCAGGAGCATTATTAATAATAGGTTTGATATATGGTGGTTCAGTGTAATTACATTTTTCTGTACCAATTGGTAAAACTGGTTCAGGCATTATAGTAGATGGTTGCCAAATCCAAAGATCTTCTGATGGTAATACTTGCTGACAAGCTGTAAGTTGAGCATATTGCGTTGACATATATACATTAAAATCATTACCAGGATTACCATCAAAGTTACCACATATACCACATACAGAATTAAAATCAATACCAGGTGTTTGTACATATAGATCAATATATGAACCATATACAACACCTCTCATCCAGAAACCAGATTTAAAATAAACAGTATAAGTTGAACCTGTTACTTCTACTTTTGGTTGCTGAGCAATCTCAGTACCAAAACGTGTTGTAATAACAAGTTTACCAGAACATGCATCTAAAATAAAAAGATTATTTCCTTCACGACCAGCAAGAGCACAATTTACAGCAGGATATCCTCTCATTTGATTTTGAACTACAAGTTCACCAAATGGTCTATTTGCATTAGTTGATTTTACAAGATTTACAAGAGTTCTCGGACGAGTATTTCCATCATAAAAATGCCAATATGCTCCATCAAATGTAGTATAATGTGGATCACCTGTTGCACGACATTGAGCTGATGCACGATTTTGAGTTTTAGCCATTATATCAAATGGTTTAAATCCATCATAAAAAAGAGATGGAGAAATTGCTGGTTCAGTTCTAATTGTAACCGAACGCGGTGTTGGATCATTTTTATAGGTTTCTACTGCTCGTAATCGAACATTACGAATTTGAAACCAATCTTGTGTAGTCCATTTCACGAGACACGGCTCTATTGCCACTATTTTCGGATCTTGATTTGTCAGTAATACAACTACAGCACATTCTCTGTTTATTGATGCATCACAAACAATGGGTTGAGATAAAGAAAATTGCAGATTAGTTTTAAACCCTTCTGCTAGAGTTAGAGCGCAATCATTAGGATCGGCGCAAGTTTGTGTAATTTTAATGCGTTGTGCATCTGTATTACATACTAAACTTGCAAACCATAATATCCCCATAAATCCTAATATATTGAATGGGTTAAACATTTTTAGAAAACTATTTTTCTGTCGCATCGTATATTATTATACTATTATATTTTATTTTGTTAAATAAAATTTTTAATTATTTATTTTAATTTATAAATGGTTTTACAAATAGTTCTGAATACCAATTAATTGGTATATAAAAATATTCTCCACTAATAGGCATACTAATATTTGATCCAAAAGGATAATAATAATTTTGTATAGTATGGTTAAAAAGTCTATCAAGATTTTTATATTCTGATTTAGGATCATGACTAGCTTGTAAAATTAATGAATTATAAATATCATGTGTTAATGGCATATAATGATAATTTGGTGAATAACCATAATTACTAAAACGGTTGTGATAATAATTTCCATTTATGTCAACATACGTAATATTTATTTCTGTTGTTTTATTATATATATTTTCACCACTTAACCATACTGTTATTTGAATAATTTTGTATTTTTGTAATTTTTTTAATACTAATTCATAAATATTTGTATTTATTTGAGGTAATATTGGTATTCTACTTAATATATTATTATTTTTTATAATATTATTATTGATATCTATTTGACATTCTAGATCTGTATTTATAATCTCTTTGTTATCTAATGCTTTATTTAATTGTTCTTTTGTTAAAATAAAATTAGCACATACATTAAGATTATCAAATGATAATGTTGATAATTGTTCTAATAGTTTTTTATGAATATTATACATGTATAACTTAATTATTTTAACTTAATTAATATTAAATTAAAATAATATTATCAATTTTTTTATAAAAAAATAATTAATTACTAACATTGAAAGAAATCAAATTTGCGTGGTTAATAATTGGATCAACTGTTTTAATTAGATCCTCTAGTCGAAAAGTTTTATTAAAATCATAACCATCCATAACTTTCATATCTCGTGTATAATCATATGGAGACATTGAACTATCACGACATCCAAGTTGATAAGTAATATCACATTGATACATTTTTTTGATTTTTAGATAATAATTAATTTCATGATCAAAATAATCTTTAGTATTAGAATACTTATTTTTTTCTTTTTCAAGAATATCTTTTTCTTCTTTAGTATTTTCAAAATGAGTCAACATCGATAAAATTTGTTGACGTGCTTCTTCTACTGAAAAAGCAATACATGAAACTGATACTTGATTGCTTTGTGTATATTGAAATGGAATTTGAAAACTCCATTTAAAAAGACGAAGTTTCGACAAGATAGATGATACAGTATATTGTTCTGAAGACATTATGAGATGATAAATTATTATAATTATCTTAAATATACTATAATTAATATTTCAATTTTTTTTTATAATTTTTTTATAAATTTCTAAATATTCAATTTATTTTTATTTTTAGTTTTTTTAATTGGTTTAGTTTCTTCTTCATTTTCTGAAATTGATTTATCACTATTTATATAATCTTCTAGTTCATTCTGAATATTATTTAATTCTTCTATTTTCTCTAATTCTTCTAATTCTAATTGTAAAAATCTGAGATGTGGTGATAATTCTTTTAGAAGTGGTTTTATTAAATAATCATTAGTTACTGCAATATCTAAATTATATGCTGCTTCTTTTGCTTTAATATGTATTTCATTTTCAAACAATGTATTTTTTCTCATATTTACTTTTTCTAAAACATTATCTATATAGTCTTCATTTAATTCTCTAATATATCTTAATAGTGGTCTAATAATATAGTCTGTAAATTTAATACCTGATTTATCTTCATTCCAAAGTTCTGTTGTTGTTTTTACAACATAATTGTATCTACTTGAATCCGTATTATAGATAGGTTGTTTATCTTGCTGTTCATGATTTATAATTTTTAAAATAGATTTTGCAATATTAGGAATAAATATATTATTAGAATAATCTCTGATAAACATTTTCTGCAAATTATAATCATCTTTTATTTCGGGACAATCATAATGTAATCTTAATATAGGAATACATTCTTCTTTTTTTATTTTTTTAAGGGGTGGAACTGATCTATGATTTTGCATTAAATATTTTATAAGAGATGATGCTTTGGTTATAGCTTTATTAACAACAGTTACGACTTCTTTTTTAGAATTTTGAATTTCTTCTTTAACTTCTTCTATCTTATCATCTATTTTGTCATTAATTTGAATAATATTATTATTTATATTATTTAATGTATTATTATCTGATGTATTTAAATTAGTAGCATTAGTAGAATTAGTGGAATTATTAAAATTTTCTGTTTTATCAGATTTTTTTAATTTTTTAACATGTTTAGTTTTTTTATGATTATTATATGTATCAGTTGATTTATAATATTTATCGCATAATACACAATATTTCTTTTGTTGTTCATTAAATAAATGTGTTTTAGTATTACAATGTTGATTAAAATATTTATCAATATCTGATGTAAAATTACATAATTTACAATACATTTATATATTATATATTAAATATATAAAATTATTATTAAATAGTAAACACATCTAATAAATAATCTAAGAATAATTTAAGACACTTATAAGATAAGGAAAAAAGTATATATGTATACTATAATAATTAATATAAAATCTTAAGATAAAACTATAACAAATATAAAATACACTATAAAACTTTTAGAAATATATAAAAACTATTAAAATACACTATAAAAAATTAAAAAATAACTATAAAAACTATAAAAATAACTATAAAAACTATAATATAACTAAATAAAAAATAATATAAAAGATTATAAGTATACTAAAATATTTAAGATAATAATACTAAAAAATATTAAAATATTAAAAATAATATTAAAAAGTATAATAAGAACTTAATAAAATTTGTGTTTATGTGCGCGCGCGTAAGGGGTATAAGGAGGCCATTTAGGATTTGTATATCTGTAAAAGTATATATGTATAATAGAATATTTAAGAATTTACTATGTTTTTTATGTGTGTTGAGGGTCTGAAGATTTTGAAATTTTTCTGCAAATTGAAATTTTCTGCAAAATCGCGAAAACTCAGTCACTTTAAAAATGCTTTCAAAAATGAAAACTAAGTATAGTTTTATAACATTTAAAATGTATTTTGAGCTAGTTTTGATATAGTTTCTGAGTTGAATTTTTTAATATTTTATGATGTTAAAACTATTGAGATAAACAGGGTTTTTGTAAATAAAAAAAATAAAATAATTATTTAACATTTTCTTGATCCTTTTTTAGAACTCTTTTTAGACGCTTTTTTTGTAGATTTTCGAGCCATATTTATATCCTGAAACATGAATGGATCAGAATCATATTCAGAAGTGTGGGATTGGCAGTGACACATTTATTTATATTAGTAAATAATTAATATCTATTAAATATCAAAATATAAATAAATCAATTTTTTAATAGATAATCTGTAATAAATTTAAGTTCCTTTTGTATTGATAATTCTTTTATAAGATCGGCTTTTGATAAAGTTTTTATATTAATTATATCAACTATTTTAGTTTTTATAATATATTTATCATTATTTTTATTTTTAGTTATATTAAATCCAATTTCTTGTGTGTTATCTTTGTGATAGTATTTGGCAATAAAGCCTTTTGCTCCATGGATAATAAATTCTTCACTTATTATTCTTTTATTATCTTCTATATGTTTATTTATTAACCTATGTAAATAATTTACTTCACTCATTTGTGGATTTTTTATATTATAAATAAATTTACAAATATATAATTTAATAATCAATTTTTATAATTTGATCTATTTTTTTGCAGCACGTTTAAGAGTAATATCTTTATTAATTTGTTCTAATTTATCTAAAAGTTTAAGTTGTTCCATTGATTGTATAGCATCTATTGCACCCTTAGCACCTTTAGATTTAATATTTTCCATAATGAGTCTTGTAAGAGCTGGACCATCTTTAATATTAGTGTATTTTGCTTTTATAGCTTTCTTGACTTCCATCATTTGTAACATTAATTCTGGCATTTTACGCCCACCACTACCACTTCTATATCTAGGTGTTATATTTGTATTATCTATTTGATTTGATTTATTATTATTAAATTTTAATGATAATAAATTTATTGGAATTGTTAATTTTGTCATATCTTTAGATATATTTTCTAAACAGAATAATTCTGATTGAGTTAATGACATTATTATAATTATGATATTCTATAAATAAAATAGTTAATTAAATAATAAATCAACTTTTTAATTAAGTATATATACATATGATATCTGAACACCATTAGGATAATCTAAATTATGTTTGTAATTTAAATTTGGTCTAAAATTGTATTTATCTAGAATATTCGCCATAGATATCAGTGAACATATATATTCTCTTTTTGACAGCATACAACTTTCCATCAAACTACTATAATTTTCATTTAATAATTTAACAGTTTTATTGTTTATTACATATTTAAAAGAATTTGGTAAATTTGCAAATATACAATATTGTAACAAATTAATAACCAATACAAGACTATCAAAAATAAAATATGGATTATTAAACATAAAATTATTTTGAATATTATTATTACAATTAGTATTTAAATTATACTGATCTTGTATAGAAAATGCATACGACATATAATCTGTTTTTAATGTAATATTTGTATTATTATTAAATATACCAAAATCATTATTATTAAAATCATATAATGGTTCACAATTTTGTATAAGATTTGAAAAAGATTGTAGTAATTGAAAGTCTGTCATATTATTTATTATGATCTTGTATATAAATAAATTAGTTAATTAAATAATAAATCAACTTTTTATTAAAAAATTGATAAAAAAATAAATCTACCCATCTAAATTAATAATATCACCTTTTTTTAATTCAATTTCAATATCAAAGTTAATATTATTAATCATACACTGTCTTACAATTTCTAAAATTGCATGATTTGCATCAACATTTTGTATACTTATATTTAAATCTTTAAAATATTTATATCCATGATCCTCTTTTTTTTCTTTTACAATTCTTATTTGTGTTTCTTTAATAATCTTATCTATATCATTAATTTCATTATAACAACATTTAATTAATTGTGAATATGATGTTATATGTGTATCTTTATTGGCTATAATAGCTTTGTTAATTTTACTAAATGTAAAATTATTATCTTTTATTAATTTAATATTTGGATTGTCATATAAATGTGCATTATTTTTATTATTAATTTTAGTTTGAGCATATTTTTCTATTCCTTTATAAACATTTTTCCAATTATGTATTTTCATATTAACATCTAAAATACAATCATGATCGTCTTTATCATCTACTTTTATTTTAACTAATTTCATTTCTTCATCATAATCAGTATTATCTAATAAATATTTTAATTTATTAGTGTAATCATTTTTATCTTCAGATATTTGTAATAGTTTTTGATAATAGCCAATAATTAAATCAATGGCTAAAGTTTGTTTACAATTATCTAATGGTAAATATCCCTCTATAATAATAGCATGAGATTTTTTTTCTAGATGATCTGTTCTCATAATACGTCCTGCTGTCTGCATCGATACAACAATTGATCTATTTTTAACAGGATCTAAATATATACCACAATCAACATATTGAATATCAGATCCTTCTCTACATCTACCGACACAAATTAAAATAGCATTAATTTTATTATCATTTGTTGGAATCATATTTTTAAAATCTAAATAAGTATCTTCATCTTCATTTCCAGATATAGATAGATATGTTGTAAAATCATTAAAATTTTCATCAAACCAAATTTTCCAAGCTCTTGCGAGTTTTTTAGTTCTACACCAACATACTATTTTTTTATATGGTAATTTAGATACTATTTTTTTGAATATAATACTTTTAACAATATTTTTATTATAATCTAAATTATCTTTATTTATGCTCATAATATCTGAATTGTCTGAATCATTATCATTGTAACTTTCATCATTTTTATAACATGATTTAAATTCAAAAAAATAGTGTTTGAATGGTAAAATAACTCCATCGGATATTCCATCAAAAATATCATATGATGATATTACATTAATTTGTTTATCTTCTATATTACCATATATTTTAAATATTTTGTTTAATAATTTATCTGATGTATTTCTTAAGGGAGTGGCAGAGAATCCAATATTTATAATATCGCCAAGATTATCAATAAATTTAAATATTTCTTCACCAGATACATTATGACATTCATCAAATATTGACATTTTTAAATTTTTCTTTAATATCTCAACATTTTTGTCTTCCATAAATATTAAATACTGCATATTCGCAATAATAATATTTGGTTTTGTTTTTGAAAACATTTGTTTATTGAATGATTTAGTAACTAAATCGACAATATTATAATCATAAATATTTATAATATCACTTCGTTTTAATTTATCGAATTTATCTTTATCTAATTCTCCATCTTTATAAAATAAATCACGCAATATATCTAATTTGGGAGCAATAATAAGATAATCATTTTTATTATTATAATATTTTTTTTGATAAATATCAATTGTTTTAAATATTTGAAATGATTTTCCTGTTCCAGTAGCCTGAATAGTTATACCTGATTTAAAATTTTGTTCTTGTAAATTTTTTATAAATTCTAAATAATTTGGTCTTGGTTTATACACATCTTTTTTAATAGAAATATCATTTTCCACTTTATCAGGAATATCATTTTTTAAATTTTTAATAATATTCCAAAAATTATTCGGTAGTTTATCATTATTTTTTAATAATTTTTGAAGTGTATATATATCTTCGTCTAATTCCAAAATATTTTTTATTGATTTTGATACTTTATCAATATA
>JACCED011198577.1_pt1 | contig 12333 bp, 9 predicted proteins | sample 7455021 | NCBI WGS metagenome assembly JACCED01 (sample SAMN15323456, study PRJNA562643) | freshwater metagenome | isolation source: river surface water | place: USA:Blue River Watershed | collected 2017-08-19
ATAAGTGAGCATGCCCTGGTCGTCGATGAAGGCGGGGCGTTTGCTGCGCGCGGCATTGCTCTCGAGCAAGTAATTCGCAAAATTGAATTGCTCAGGGGGTGCAGGGATGTTTTGTGGGGCGTTGTGGTGGTTTGTCATGTTGTCTCCTCCGGGTCTTGGCCTCGGGTGTCATTTGAGTTGTTGCAAAACAGTTGTACTGGCTTGAATGGCAGACCGGCGGTGGTAGAAGTTGAGTGCTCGAATGCCGCCCAATTCTTCGCCGCCGCCAGCGCGACCGGGTCCGCCATGCAGTGATTGGGGCATGACGTTTCCGTGGCCGGTGTGCAGTGAGGCCACATCGGGCGACACCACATGCACACGGCCATGGACATCGCTCAACTCAGGCACGACTTGGCCCAAAGCCACCGGGTCGCTGCCATACACAGAGACCACCAAGGAGCCAAGGCCGCGGCGAATGAGTTGCAATGCATGGCCCATATCGTCATTTCGATAAGGCACCAAAGTGGCAACAGGGCCAAACACCTCGGTGTCGTGCACCCGGTCGGCGGCATCGCTGCCAGCGGCATCGCGCGTACCGAGCAGGGTAGGGCCCACGCAACAGGCAATGGCTGCATTGGCATCTACCAACACATGGTCACTGCCGTTGTGCAACAACTGTGTTTGCGCTTGCAAGTAGGTCAGCCCTTCGCGCACGGACTTGAGCTGTTCGCGATTGACCAAAGCACCCATGCGCACAGCCTCGTTGCGCGGGTTGCCCACGGTGGTTTTGCTCAGGCGCGCAGAGATCGCTTGTGCCACGCTGTCGTACATGGCTTCTGGCACCAGTACGCGGCGGATGGCCGTGCATTTTTGACCGGACTTGACCGTCATTTCACGCGCCACTTCTTTGACCAACAAGTCAAAGGATTCACTGCCCATGGCCTCATGGGGCATGAGCAAAGCAGAATTGACGCTATCGGCCTCGATGTTGACGCGCACCGATTTTTGGGTCACAGCAGGGTGGGATCGGATGATGGCCGCTGTTTCGGCCGAACCGGTGAAAGAAACCACATCGAAGGGCTCCAGCTGGTCCATCAAGCCCGCCGAACTGCCGCAGATCACGGAGATGGCACCGGCCGGAAAAATGCCTGCGTTGACCACGTCTTTCACCATGCGCTGGGTCAGCCAGGCCGTGGTGGTTGCTGGTTTGACAATAACGGGCACCCCCGATAAGAGCGCAGGTGCCGCTTTTTCCCACAAGCCCCAAGATGGGAAGTTGAAGGCATTGATCAACAAGGCCACACCCCGCACAGGTGAGAGCACGTGCTGCGATTGAAACAAGGGGTCTTTTCCCAAACGCACCGATTCACCGTCGAGCAAGTAGGGCGATGAGCCCAAGGACTCGCCCAATTTGGCATAGGTGCTGAGGGTGTAAATGCCGCCATCCACATCCACCGCGGTATCGTTTTTCACGGTGCCGCTGTTGGCCGTGGAAATGATGTAGTACTCGTCTCGGTTGGCTTGCAACACTTTGGATGCGGCGCTGAGCATGCTGGCCCGTTGGGCGTAGGTCAGGGCGCGCAAGGCCGCGCCGCCCTTGGATCGGGCAAAGGCAAAAGCGGCTGCCAGGTCAAGACCCGAGGCATCCACGCGCACCAGTTCCGTGCCCAATACGGGGTCGTGCAAGCCCACGCCAGGGCCTTTGCCGCTTTGCCATTGGCCACTGACATGGTTCAATAAAAGTTCGGTCATGGTTGTCATCTGCCTCAACATGAATTATTATGCTTGAACGAAGATTAACATGACATAAAACGCATGTCTAGCAATATATTGCATATACCCGGGTTAACCCTAGGTCGAAACCCATGAAAGCAAAGCATGGCTGAAGAAGCTGAAGTGAAAAACCCTTTTTTGGTGGCACTGGGCCAGCGGGTGCGCGATTTGCGGGCCAGGCGCGGCTTGACACGCAAATCCGTTGCGATTGCAGCGGGTGTGTCCGAGCGCCATTTGGCCAGTTTGGAATACGGCGAAGGCAATGCGTCCATCTTGGTGCTCCTACAAGTCTCTGTCGCTTTGCAATGCACCCTGGCCGAGTTGATGGGGGACGTGACCACCAGTTCGCCTGAATGGTTGCTGTTGCGTGAAATGTTGGGTGCGCGCAGCGAGGCCGATTTGCGGCTGGTGCGCGAGCAAGTGTCGCTGCTGTTTGGGTCAACCCAAGAGGCGGCACGGACAAACCGAATTGCGCTCATTGGGTTGCGCGGGGCAGGCAAAACCACGCTGGGCCAGCGTTTGGCCGAGGACATGGGCTATGCCTTCGTCGAGTTGAGCCGAGAAATTGAAAAATTTGCCGGTTGCAGCATCTCCGAAATCCATAACCTGTATGGCACCAATGCTTACCGCCGTTACGAGCGAAGGGCTTTGGAAGAGACCATTCAAATTTACCCTGAGGTCATCATCGCCACCCCCGGCGGCTTGGTGTCTGATTCGGCCACCCTCAACGAATTGCTCTCGCATTGCTATACCGTGTGGTTACAGGCCACGCCGGAAGACCACTTGTCTCGGGTGGCTGCGCAGGGCGATATGCGACCGATGGCGGGCAGCGCAGAGGCGATCGAGGATTTGAAGATGATCTTGGAGGGGCGCACGCCTTTTTATGCCAAGGCCAATATGACCTTCAACACCAGCGCACAAGCCCTGGAGGAGAGTTTTCAATTGCTGCGTGCGCGCTTGCGTGCGGTCATCGACCAGCCGGTTTGAGCTGGCAAAGCCCTATCATCTAAGTGTTTTCCCTATAATGCATAAAATTGCATGTCAGGCGTTTTGAATTGCACTATACTGCACAAACGTTGCAGAGATCCCCTGCTTCCATCGGCGCAAATTTGACGGCATTAACTTGGAGACATCATGACCCAGCCCACCACGGTCAACTATCAAATGCAACCCAGCCAATACCAACATTGGTCGGTGAAATACGAAGGCGAGATTGCCACCTTGCAACTCAACATCAACGAAGACGGCGGCATTCGCCCTGGCTACAAACTCAAACTCAACAGCTACGACCTGGGCGTGGACATTGAGTTTTATGACGCATTGAACCGAATTCGTTTTGAACACCCCGAAGTCAAAAGCGTGGTCATCACCAGCTTGAAAGACCGCATTTTTTGCTCGGGTGCCAACATCTTCATGCTGGGGGTCTCCAGCCACGCATGGAAAGTGAACTTTTGCAAATTCACCAACGAAACACGCAATGGCATTGAAGACAGCAGCCGACACAGCGGATTGAAATTTGTCGCCGCCGTCAATGGTGCCTGTGCAGGTGGCGGGTATGAGCTGGCTTTGGCTTGTGACGAAATCGTTTTGGTCGATGACCGCTCCTCATCGGTCTCTTTGCCAGAGGTGCCCTTGCTGGGCGTTTTGCCAGGCACCGGTGGTTTGACCCGCGTGACCGATAAACGCAAAGTGCGCCATGACCATGCGGACCTTTTTTGCACCAGTGTGGAAGGCGTGCGCGGCCAGCGTGCGGTGGATTGGCGCTTGGTGGACGAAATTGCCAAGCCAGCACAATTTGCCGCAGCCGTGCATGCCCGTGCCAGCCAATCTGCAGCCCACTGCAAGCGGCCAGGTGCAGCCGCTGCAGGACAAGGGGTGGTGTTGACACCGCTCAAGCGCGAGATCGGTGCAGACAGCATCGCTTACGAATATGTGCAGGTCGCGATCGATCGCGCCAAGCGCACCGCCACCCTGACCGTGCATGCCCCCAAGTCTGCATTGCCCCATTCCATCGCTGAGATACAGGCCGCAGGCGCAAATTGGTACCCGTTGCAAATGGCCCGTGAGTTGGATGACGCGATCTTGAATTTGCGCACCAATGAACTCGACATCGGTACATGGTTGATCAAGACAGCTGGTGATGCCCAGCTGGCCCTGCAAAGCGATGCCATCTTGATGCAGCACCAAGACCATTGGTTGGTCAATGAGACGATTGGTTTGTTGCGCCGCACTTTGGCGCGCGTGGATGTGACCTCTCGGTCATTGTTCGCCTTGATCGACGAGGGCTCATGCTTCGTGGGCACTTTGGCCGAACTGGCCTTTGCCGCAGACCGTGCTTACATGCTGGACCTGCCCGACAGCCCAGAGAAAGCGCCGCACTTGGCTTTGAGCGAAGTCAACTTTGGTTTTTTCCCCATGGTCAATCACCAGTCGCGCTTGCAACGCCGCTTTTACGAAGAGGTCGAACCGCTGGAGCGCGCGCGTGCCGTTGTGGGTCAGTCACTGGGCGCGACACAAGCACTGGCACTGGGCTTGGTCACAGCAGCACCCGATGACATAGACTGGGCTGACGAAATCCGATTGGCCGTGGAAGAGCGTGCGGCCATGTCGCCCGACAGTTTGACCGGCCTGGAAGCCAACCTGCACTTTTGCCAGAAAGAAAGCATGGAGACGCGCATTTTTGGCCGATTGTCTGCTTGGCAAAACTGGATCTTCAACCGCCCCAATGCCGTTGGAGAAAAAGGTGCCTTGAAGGTGTACGGAAAAGGCGAAAAATCCGTGTTTGATTTGAACCGCGTTTGAAGTGAATCGTTGTGCAGCAGGCTTCCCGGTGGTGCCTGCTGCAACCTCATTTGGCCCCCACCGTTGCTTTATTTCTGGAGACAAACATGTCCGGCATCAACTACAGTGAAAAAATCCCTAACAACGTGAACCTGAGCGAGGACCGCACCTTGCAGCGTGCCTTGGAGCAATGGCAGCCCAACTTCATCAACTGGTGGGATGACATGGGCCCTGAAGGCTCTACCGACATGGATGTGTACTTGCGCACCGCCGTGAGCGTTGACCCCCAGGGTTGGGCGCAGTTTGGTCATGTGAAGATGCGTGATTACCGCTGGGGCGTATTTTTAAACCCCGGTGATCAAGAGCGGAAAATTCACTTCGGCGATCACATCGGAGAAAAGGCCTGGCAAGATGTGCCCGGCGAGCACCGCGCCAATCTGCGCCGCATCATCGTGACCCAAGGCGACACCGAGCCGGCATCGGTGGAGCAACAACGCCACTTGGGCCTGACCGCGCCCAGCATGTACGACTTGCGCAACCTGTTCCAAATCAATGTGGAAGAAGGCCGCCACCTGTGGGCCATGGTTTATCTGTTGCACAAATACTTTGGCAAAGATGGCCGCGAGGAGGCCGATGCCTTGTTGCAAAGAAACAGTGGCAATGAAGACAATCCGCGCATCTTGCAGGCCTTCAACGAGAAAACGCCTGATTGGTTGAGCTTCTTCATGTTCACCTATTTCACCGACCGTGACGGCAAGTTTCAGTTGTGCGCTTTGGCCGAGTCGGCCTTTGACCCATTGGCCCGCACCACCAAATTCATGCTGACCGAAGAGGCGCACCACATGTTTGTGGGTGAATCTGGGGTCAGCCGGACCATCCAGCGCACCGTGGATGTGATGAATGAACTCAAGTCAGATGATGTCAACAAGTTGCGTGCCGCCGGTGTGATCGATCTGCCCACCATTCAGCGCTACATCAACTTCCACTTTTCTGTGACCATCGATTTGTTCGGCGCTGACCAATCATCCAATGCGGCCACTTTTTACAGCTCTGGCCTGAAAGGCCGCTATGAAGAAGGCAAACGCACGGACGACCATGTCTTGAAGGGCAACAGCTACAAGATTTTGTCGGTCGAAGGCGGCAAGTTGGTCGAAAAAGAAGTGCCCATGCTCAATGCCTTGAACGAAGTGCTGCGTGACGACTACATCACCGACTCCAAAGGCGGCATTGACCGTTGGAACCGCGTGATCGAAAAGGCAGGCATCCCCTTCAGGCTCAAAGCACCTCACAAGGCTTTCCACCGCAACATCGGTTCATTGTCGGGTGCCAAAGTGACCCCAGATGGCGAGGTCATGAGCGACGAGCAATGGATGGCCAAGGTGGGCGAATGGTTGCCCTCCAACGAGGACCGTGCCTTTGTGGCCAGCCTGATGGGCCGTGTGGTCGAGCCTGGTAAATTTGCCAACTGGATTGCCCCACCGGTGATGGGCATCAATCGCGAGCCTGTCAATTTTGACTACGTTCGTTTCAACTGATTTGAATGGGTCGCAACGCCATGAATGCACCTGCCGAACTCTTTAACCAGCATCTGATCGACCCGGAAATTTGCATCCGGTGCAACACGTGCGAGGCCACCTGTCCGGTGGGTGCCATTACCCACGATAGCCGCAACTACGTGGTGATGGCCGATAAATGCAATTTCTGCATGGCTTGTGTCCCTCCTTGCCCCACGGGTTCGATCGACAATTGGCGCATGCGGCCCAAAACAGTGGCCTATACGGTCGATGAGCAGTTGTCGTGGGACGAGTTGCCTGGTGACCTGTCTGAAGCCGAGCTGATGGCTTTGGGCGGACCTGGGGAGGCCCCTGGTGGTGTTGCCACCCAGGCTTCGGCTGGATCGGCGATTGGTTCTGCGGCTCAAACCGATGCCTTCAATTCGGCTTTGTATGGTGCAACGGTACCGCCTTGGTCTGCGGCACATGCCTATACCAATTTATATGGCCCTAAATCCCCCACCACGGCCACCGTGGTGGGGAATGTGCAGGTCAACGAGGCGGGCACCAGCAACGAAACCCATCACATCGTGCTGGACATGGGGCAAATGCCGTTTCCAGTTTTAGAAGGGCAGTCGATTGGCATTGTTCCGCCAGGACAAGATGAACAAGGAAAGCCGCACCACGCACGCCAGTATTCCATCGCCAGTCCCCGCAATGGCGAGCGCCCGGGTTACAACAACTTGTCCATCACCGTCAAACGGGTGGTGGAAGATCATGCGGGCAAACCCGTCAAAGGCGTGGCCTCAAACTACTTGTGTGATTTGAAAACGGGGGACAGCGTTCAAGTGATCGGCCCATTTGGCAGCAGCTTTTTGATGCCCAATCACCCCAAGTCCAATATTGTGATGATTTGCACCGGTACGGGCAGTGCACCCATGCGTGCCATGACCGAATGGCGTCGTCGCTTGCGCCAAAGCGGCAAGTTTGAAGGCGGCAAGCTCATGCTCTTCTTTGGTGCCCGAACCCAAAAAGAACTGCCGTATTTTGGTCCGCTGCAAAAACTCCCCAAGGACTTCATTGACATCAATTTTGCTTTCTCGCGCGAGCAAGGCCAAACCAAGCGTTATGTCCAAGATTTGTTGCGCGAGCGCAGTGCAGACTTGGTGTCACTGCTCAAAGACACCAACACCTTTATCTACGTCTGTGGCTTGAAGAGCATGGAAGAGGGGGTGGTCCTGGCCTTGCGGGACGTGACCACCCAGGCCGGTTTGGACTGGGACCAATTGGGCCAGTCGCTCAAACAAACCGGGCGCTTGCATTTGGAAACTTACTGATCGGCCGAGCGCCAGATCATTTCTGACACCATATCGGCGGTGATGGCGGACAGGGTCCAGCCCAGATGGCCGTGGCCTGTGTTGTAGAACACATTGGCCGCTTTGCCCTTGCCCACTTTGGGCATCATATTGGGCATCATGGGCCGTAAACCTGCCCAAGGCACGACCGAGCGGGTGTTGACCCTGGGAAAGCAGGCCTGCACCCACTTGACCAGCGGTTGAATGCGGTCTGCGCGGATGTCTCGGTTGTATCCATTGAACTCAGCGGTGCCTGCCACGCGAAAGCGGTCAACACCCAAGCGGCTGGTGACCAATTTGGTCTCGTCGTCCAATAGGCTGACATGGGGTGCGCCCGATTGGCTCTCAGCATCATCCAAGTTCACGGTGATGGAGTAGCCCTTGACGGGGTAAATATTGACCCGGTCTCCCAGTTGCTGTGCAAATTGGCGGCTGGCCACACCCGCACACACCACCACCCCATCAAAGGTGTGAACGCAGGGCTTGTCGTTGTGTTGACGCACTGTGATCACGGCTTGGTTGTTGTTGCTGCTGATGGCGGTCACGTCTTGTTCATAGAGCGTTTTCACCCCCAGGCGAGCGGCTGCTTGCGCCAATCCATGGGTGAACTTGTGGATGTCGCCAGTGGAATCGCTCTCGGTGAAGTAGCCGCCGTAATACTCACCTGCCAAGGTGGGTTCAATGGCCTTCATCTCCTGGGGCGTGACGGCACGCCGATGGAGCCCGCCCTTGGCCAGCAATGCAGAAACCTGGCCAGCGTGATCAAACCCCTTTTTATCGCGGTAAATGTGCAAGATGCCTTGCTTTTTGAGGTCGAAATCGATGCCTTCGGCCTGTGCCCATGCAAACAGATGCGCACGAGCGGCAATCGCCAATCGAGCGGTTTCGATGGTGTTTTTTTCATAAGCCGGCATGGCCGACAAAAACTCGGCAAACCATGACAGCTTGTGCCAACTCGGCTTGGGGTTGACCAACAGAGGTGCATCGTTTTTGAGCATCCACTTCATGCCCTTGAGCAAGGTTGACCAATGGGTCCAAACCTCTGCGTTGGACGCGGACAATTGCCCGCCATTGGCAAACGATGTTTCCATCGCTGCATACCGATGCCGCTCAAACAAGGTAACCGCAAAGCCGCGTTTGGCCAGCGCGTAAGCGGTGGTCACCCCGGTAATGCCGCCGCCCACAATTGCAATTGATTTCATGATCTGGTTCTTTCAAAACGTCTAAGGTTGAGCCAAAAAGCAAATGCCACTCTGGCGCCCCTTCTGTTTTTGAACCTGAGAGATTCACTGCAACTGGGTTGCAATTTGCTCCTGCGGTGGATTGACAGACGTGTTCGTCAATCTCTCTTCAGAATGAAAAGTGGCATCGGTCCTTTTGCCTGAGAGTTTCCGGGGCGGTTGCTCCTTCGGCGTTGTTCTGGAGAACAATCTCTCCCGATGTCACGGGTCAAAAAAATCAATGTGCGAAAAATGTCCTTGTCAAATTCACCCAATAGGTGGCACCCATGGGAATGTTGTCGTCGTTGAAGTCATACCCAGGGTTGTGGACCATGCAGGCACCGGCAGATTCGCCGTCACCATTGCCGATCAGCACATAACTGCCAGGTACTTTTTCGAGCATGAAGGCAAAGTCTTCGCTGCCTGTCAAAGCGGGGCCATGCAGGGTGACCTTGTCAGCCCCCACCATGTCCAAAGCCACTTGGCGCGCAAAATTGGTTTCATTCAGTGCATTCACCAAAACGCAGTAACCTGGTTTCCAATCTATCTCGGCCGTCACACCAAAGCTTTCGGCCTGGGCTGTCACCAGGGCCTTGATGCGTTTTTCAAGCAAAAGGCGAACCGCGGGTGTGAGGGCGCGAACACTCAACTCCAACACCGCCGATGCGGGGATGACGTTGTTGGCCTGTCCTGCATGCATGGAACCCACGGTGACAACGGCAGTTTCCAATGGGTCGACATTGCGAGACACCACCGTTTGCAAAGCCATCACCAGAGAAGATGCCGCAACCAGCGGGTCTGCACAACGGTGCGGCATGGCACCGTGGCCACCGATGCCGTTCAAACGAATGGTCACGTAGTCGCTGGAGGCCATGGCGGGCCCGTCGCGAAACACAAAGTGACCCGTGGGTACGCCGGGCATGTTGTGCATGGCAAACACGGCATCGCAGGGAAACAACCGAAACAAACCATCTTCCATCATGCGCACCGCACCACCACCGCCTTCTTCAGCGGGTTGAAAAATCAAGTGCAAATGGCCATCAAACGCCACATCCTGGGCCAAAGTCTGTGCAGCGGCCAGCAGCATGGCGGTATGGCCATCGTGTCCGCAAGCATGCATCAAGCCGGGCTTTTGGCTGGCCCAATCCAGCCCGGTTTTCTCTTGTATCGGTAAAGCATCCATGTCTGCGCGCAAACCCAAGCTTCGCTGCGCATGGCCACGCTTTAAAGAGCCCACCACGCCCGTGCCGCCCAAGCCGCGGTGCACGCTGTACCCCCAGGCCGCCAATTTAGAGGCCACCAGCTCTGCGGTGCGGTGCTCTTCAAACGCAAGCTCAGGGTGGCGATGGATGTCGCGCCTGAGTTGAATGAATTCACCTGCCCGAGCGCTCAATGCATCAAGCAGATACGTCATGTCACTGGGGCTGCAAGTTGATGGATTTGGCAATGGCGCGAAATTGCGCGGTTCCATCGGTATAGGCCTTGCCCACGGCTTGCAGCGACAAGGGTTTTGCCACCAATTGGCTGTTGGCCTCTAAGCCGCCACGCACCGTCGGGTCGGTGAGCGAGTCGGTGATGGCTTTGTGAATCACTTGCACCACGGCTTCAGGCGTGTCTTTTTTCACAAAATAACCGGTCCAAATGTTGAAGGTGAAATTCTTCAAAGCATTGCTCTCGGTGATGGCGGGGTAGTCTTTGACAGACTCCAAGCGCTCGCTGTTGAGCATGGCCAAAACTTTGAGCTTGCCTTGTTTTTGCAACTCATCGTAGGCTTTGCCAAATGGTGCCAAAAAGATGTCCACTTGGCCACCCAGCAAATCCTGGTTGGCCGGTGCGGCCCCTTTGTAAGGCACATGGGTCATGGGAATGCTGGTCACTTGGGACAAATGCTCGCCCAACAGGTGATAAAAACTGCCCGTGCCCACGCTGGCATAGGTGATCGGGCGACCCGCCTGTGCCTGCTTGCGGGCGTAGTCGATGAACTCATCCACATTTTTGACCGGTAAATCTTTGCGGGCCAAGAAACCGATTTGGGCGGTGGCGATCATTTGGACCAGTCGAAAGTCTTCGCTCTTGAACTTCACCGCCGAGATGGCCAGCGGCGCAAGAATCAGTTCGTTGGGCGAACCTTGAAAAATGATGTGGCCGTCTGACGGCGCATTCAATACCTTTTGGGCCGCGATGGAGCCGCTGGCACCACCCAAGTTTTCAACAATGACGGGCTGCCCCATGTTTTTAGAAAGCGTGTTGTTCACCGTGCGGGCAATGACATCTGACAGGCCACCCGCTGGATAAGGCACCATGAGTGATACCGCTTTGCTGGGGTACGGGTCTGCCCAGGAGGGCACCATCGAAACAAGGCCACTGACAGCGGTGACCAGACTGAGGATCAGGTTGCGTGAATGGAACATGGCAGGGTTCTCCTTTAAGGTGGGTGAATCGTAAGAAGTGCAAAGCATGATGTCCAATGCATAATTATTTAATAAACTATGACTTTTATGAATAAATTGGGGTTGCCATGACCTTTGTTCAATTGCGGCATTTTTTAGAACTCGCCAACTTGGGCTCATTCAGCAAAGCCTCGCTCAAATTGCACCTGACACAACCGGCATTGAGCCGCAGCATCCAGTCGCTGGAGGAGGAGTTGGGCCAAGCCTTGTTTGATCGCATTGGCCGCAAAAGCGAGTTAACCCCTTTTGGCCGACATGTGTTGGGCCAGGCCCGCGAATTGGTGCTTGGGGCTGACAACTTGAAGCAAAGTGGGCAGCAATTGCTGGGTGGCCAATCGGGCGCGGTGACCCTGGGTTTGGGGTCTGGGCCAGGGGCTTTGCTCATGACCCCCTTGCTGGCCTTCATGGCATCGGCCTATCCCAAAGCCCACTTGCATATTTCAAGGGCCAGTACCCCTGCTTTGGTGCAATCCTTGCGCGACCGCAGCGCAGATGCCTTGGTGTTGGACATCCGCTCGCTCAGCCCATCGAACGATTTGATCGTTGAAACCCTGTGCGAATTGCCCGGTGCCTTCATGTGCCGCAAAGGCCATCCCCTGGCCCCATTGCGCCAGGTCAGCTTGAAAATGGTTCAAGCCTACTCGGTCGCTTCCACCCCGCTGAGCGATGAAGTCGCCCGTATATTGGTGGACAGGTATGGTCCAGATGCCCACCCAGACGTGATGGTGAATTTGCGCTGTGAGGAGATATCCAGTCTTTTGGACGTGGCCCGCACCACAGACGCGATTGTGGTGGCGGTGCGGTCTTTGGCCCCGGATTTGGTCACACTCAAGATGAGCCCCGCACTCAATGCCAGTGCCAGGTTCGGCTGGGTCTCCCTGAGATCTCGCAGCGAATCCCCCTTGTGCGGTTTTTTGCGCCAAAAAACCAAAGATTTGCTGGGTTCGTAGATTGACGCGCATCAGTCCTGTCGAATATCCAAGCGCTTGATGATGTCCTCCCAACGCCTGAGTTCTGTGAGGACCAATTGATCGGCCTGAGCGGTGCTGTTCTTCATGGGTTCCAAGCCCAGCTTTTCCAAGGCGATGCGGGTTTCCGGGTCGTCCAGGGCCTGTTGCAATAAGGCATTGATTTTGGCCATCACCGGTGCGGGCGTTTTGCCAGGTGCGGCCAAGATATAGGTGGACTCAAACACATAGCCGGGAACACCTGCTTCGGCCACGGTGGGCAATTGCTCCCAGCCTTTCATGCGTTTTTCGCCGGTGGTGGCCAAGGCCACGAT
>JACCED012508416.1_pt1 | contig 12333 bp, 13 predicted proteins | sample 7455021 | NCBI WGS metagenome assembly JACCED01 (sample SAMN15323456, study PRJNA562643) | freshwater metagenome | isolation source: river surface water | place: USA:Blue River Watershed | collected 2017-08-19
CACGGCGCCATCTTTGGCGTAAGCGGCAGAAAAAGGGGGTATTCAAGGTTAAGAGAAGGTGAACGAAGGGTGAAGATTGAGGCTTCAATAGACTTATCCGCATGGGCAGCGACTTACCTTTCCTTGTTTGGGTCGATTGCGAGATGACTGGGTTAAATGCTGAGCGGGATGCTTTGGTAGAGATCGCCGTTCTGATAACTGATGCGCAGTTAAATGTGATCGGAGAGGGCGTTGACAAAGTAATCCGGTGCGACCAAACAAAACTAGATGGGATGAACGAAGTAGTCCGAGGCATGCATCAAGAATCGGGACTGCTGCTGGAGATACCAAATGGTTGCACTCTAGAAGAGGCGGACCAAGCTATTTACGAATACCTAACCAAGTACGAAGTTACGCCCGGTAAATCGCCATTGGCAGGAAATTCAGTTTATATGGATCGTATGTTCATTGCTCGCGATCTTCCTAAGTTGAATTCATTTCTTCACTATCGCACAATCGATGTTTCTACAATTAAGGAACTTGCTCGTCGTTGGTATCCAAAAACTTATTTTGCTGCACCAGCCAAAGAAGGAAATCACAGAGCCCTTGGTGATATCAGAGATTCAATTGACGAGCTAGATTATTACCGATCTACAATTTTTCAAAAGGCTCCCTAATGGCAGAAAAAGTTGATCGCTCGAAGAGAGAATCTCACTTTCCTGCAATTGAGAAACGATATGGAGAGCCTATGAGTTACTGGTTCTCTCAGATGAAAAAAGTGAAAGAAAAAAAATACCCAGAACAAATTGCATTTCTGAAAGAAAATTTTGGCTTCAGTCAGGCACATGCAAATGCTCTAGTTATGTTTACGAAAGGCTCCAAATCTTCGCGACGCTTTGAGACCCCCAAGGAGCTTTTCGAATCATTAGATAAAAATCAGGCGAAAAAAGCTAAGGAAATTTTTTCAGCAATAAAAAGCAGTAACCCCAAACTAAAGCTAGTTGTAGCCTGGAATCAACCGATGCTTAAACTGGGTGATAAATATGTTTTTGGCCTGAGCTTTGCAAAAAAGCATATTTTGATAGCTCCGTGGAACCCAAAAGTACTCAGCAAGTTAAAAAATCGGCTTGCAGGATACGAGGTAAATAAAAAAACCGTAAGAATTCCTAATGATTGGAAAGTCGATAAAAAACTTCTCAAGGATATGGTTTCTGAAACTGTGAAGGGAATTAAAAGTTAGATTTCTCCCCGGCGACGCTTGGCCAATCGCCAGTGAAAGAGATATAGCGGTGCCGCTACTAACAGTGTCGCCGCTGATGTAACTATTGACTTAAATGCCTGTCGTCGATTTTGATCGATGTAGCCTTGCTTTATCTCATCTGGAGTTAAGCCGTTTGTGTTCTGGTTTGCCGGTGCATATGGATCGAAGTAACCCTGATCAGGCCAGACTGCATCTATAACGCCGCGCACTACTGCAACTAAAGAAAATAGGCAGATAAGAATTGCAATAAGTGATACCGCGTAGATGTACAGCGAATACCAATCAATTCCATCGTGTCTTATGGGTGACGGGGCGGTCTTAGCTGGAGCTTTACGCTTATTTGCCATAGGACAAGCATCTCATCTTCTCAATTAGAATTGGAATATGAGCCTGCCAAAAATAATCCTTTTTTATGGATTCGCTCCAGTCGCAGATCCCGAGGCGCTGCGACTTTGGCAAGTCACACTCTGTGATTCGCTAAATCTCAAAGGACGCATATTGATTTCTAAGCACGGAATAAATGGCACTCTCGGCGGCGATATGGAAAATCTAAAGAAGTATGTCCGCCAAACCAAACAGTATCCAGGATTTAAAAAAATTGACTTTAAATGGTCCGAGGGAACTGGCGATGATTTTCCACGTTTAAGTGTCAAAGTGCGCGATGAACTTGTGGCCTTTGGCGTTGCAGATGAGATCAAAGTCAATGAAAAAGGTGTGATTGGTGGCGGCCAACACCTATCTCCAGAAGAAGTTCATCAGCTAGTCGAGGCTAAAGGCGATGATGTCGTTTTCTTTGACGGCCGAAATGCTTATGAAGCGAAGGTCGGCCGCTTCAAAAACGCAGTTATTCCAGATGTAAAAACTACTCACGATTTCATCTCTGAAATTGAGAGCGGAAAATTTGATTCACTTAAAGAGAAGCCGATAGTTACTTATTGCACTGGTGGAATTCGATGCGAAATTCTCTCAACAGTTATGAAAAATCGCGGATTTAAAGAGGTGTATCAGATTGCTGGCGGCATAGTTCGTTATGGCGAGACTTACGGGGATTCCGGATATTGGGAGGGCTCTCTATATACCTTCGATGGTCGAATGACTGTCGACTTTACTGAACGAGCTACCATGATTGGTGAATGCGACTTGTGTGGCAGCCCGACTAAGAAATTCCAAAATTGTGCCGAGCCAACATGTCACCATCTCTATTTGCTTTGTGAAAAATGCGGTAGCCGTGCTCATGAAATTGAATGCAATCACGTAAATGCCTCGTAAGAATTTGACTGATTCAGACGATAAGTATTCTCGCGGCGTTGTCGCCATCTCTGCTGGATCAAAGAAATTTCCGGGGGCTGCGATTCTTGCGGTAGGTGGTGCGCGCAGAGGAAATGCCGGCTATGTGAAATTTCTATCTAAAGAATCGCGGATTTCTGATTTAGTGGTTAGTAAGTTTCCCGATGTTGTTCCAATTCAAACTCTCGAAAACGAGAGGATAGATGCCCTGGTGGTGGGACCGGGTGCTAGCCACTTATCCGTTATTCCAATTGATCTTCCGTTAGTGCTAGATGGAGAGATGATTTCCTTTGCGGCAACTTCGCAATTTAAGAAACGGAAGGCTTACTCGGTAATTACGCCACATGAAGGTGAATTACGGTATCTCGGGAAGAGCTTTACAAATCGAATCAGTGGAAATAATAGAGCGCAAATTGCGCATGAAATTGCTAATCAATTTGATGTGATTGTTGTTCTTAAAGGTCATGAAACAGTAATTGCGAAACCCGGTAATGTTTCAAAAGTTGATCGCTTAGGTGGCCCAGAACTTGCAACAGCCGGAAGCGGAGATATTTTGGCGGGTCTAATTGGTTCGTTTCTAGTCGCCAACACTGGGGATCCCTTTGAGTTGGTCTGTGATGCGGTTGACATGCATTCCCGGGCAGGGAAAGCGGCAAGTAGTCGTTATAAATCGGTTACCGCCGTCGAAATCATGGAGGCGTTAGCGCAAGTTTGAGAGCCGTAACGGTAAGTGATTAGATTGCGATATGACAGATTCGGCTCGCGGTAAAGAGGTCTTTGATCTCGATCGAAAATATGTTTTTCATTCCTGGTCTGCGCAAGCACAAATCGCTCCCCTTCCAGTTGCTGGCGGAAAAGGATCATATTTCTGGGATTTTGACGGCAAGCGATATTTAGATTTCTCTTGTCAATTAGTTTTCACAAATATTGGTTTTCAACATCCGAAAGTAATTGATGCCATTAAGAAACAAGCAGACACCTTGGCAACAATTGCTCCTCAAGTTGCAAATGACGTTAGAAGTGAAGCTGCGCAGCGAATTGTTGGTTTAGCAGGTTCTAAATTTTCCAAAGTTTTCTTTACAAACGGCGGCGCAGATGGAATCGAGAATGCAATTCGAATGGCTCGTCTTCATACCAATCGCCACAAAATTCTCTCGTTCTATCGTTCGTATCACGGTAATACTTCCTCAGCAATTTCGGCTACTGGCGATCCAAGGCGTTGGCCAAATGAATTCGCATATGGGCATGTTCATTTTTTCGGACCTTACGCGTATCGCAGCGCCTTTTGGGCAAAGAATGAGGAAGAAGAATGTCAACGCGCCCTCGAACATCTTGAGAACGTAATCATCTTTGAAGGATCTAAAACAATCGCCGCTATTTTGATTGAGTCAGTCGTTGGCACAGCGGGCGTCTTGATGCCGCCCAAAGGCTATCTGGAAGGCGTACGCGCGCTCTGCGATAAATATGGAATTCTCTGGATTGCGGATGAAGTTATGGCTGGTTTTGGTCGAACCGGTAAGTGGTTTGCCTATCAACATTCTTCTGCCGAACCAGACTTAATCGTCTTTGCAAAAGGTGTTAACTCTGGATATGTACCTCTTGGTGGAGTTGTAATTTCGTCACCGATTAGTGAGACCTTTAATGAACGTGTGTTTCCAGGAGGACTTACCTATTCAGGACATCCGCTAGCTTGTGCAGCTGCTGTTGCAACAATCGATGTAATGAAGGAAGAGAAGATTGTGGAAAATGCGGCTGAAATCGGCGAGAGAGTTATTGGACCGGCACTGCGCGAACTGGCCAAGAAACATAAGTTGATTGGCGAGGTTCGTGGCCAAGGCGTTTTCTGGGCATTGGATCTAGTCACAGATCGGGCAACAAAAGCTCCGTTAGCACCATACGGCGGCACCAGCCCAGCAATGACTGAAATTGTTACCGAGTGCAAGAAGCGTGGATTGATGCCATTTAATAATTTCAATCGAATTCACATCGTGCCTCCATGTAACGTATCTGAAGCAGAAGTTTTAGAAGGCATAAAAATCTTGGATGAAGCGCTCGCGATCGCGGGCAAGTACTACGAAGGTAAGGAGTAACGTGACTGCGAAGCGAATCACTCATTTCATCAACGGTGAATCTTGGAATGGTAACGCCAGCCGAACCGGAGATGTTTATAACCCTGCAACTGGAGAAGTTACGGGAAAAGTTGATTTTGCAGATAACGAAGTCGTAGATCAGGCCGTTACCGCTGCAAGCGCCGCTGCCAAGGAATGGCGCAAAGCCTCCCTCGCAAAGCGCGCACAAGTACTTTTTGCATTTCGCGAAATTGCAAACGCTCGCAAAGAAGAACTTGCAAGAGCAATTACCGCAGAGCACGGAAAAGTATTTTCCGACGCTCTAGGCGAAGTAACTAGAGGGCTTGAAGTTGTCGAATTTGCTTGTGGAATCCCGCATCTCTTAAAGGGTTCATACAGCGAAAATGTGTCAACGAGTATCGATGTATATTCGATCCGCCAGCCACTTGGAGTCTGCGCAATCATCTCTCCATTTAACTTTCCAGCGATGGTTCCTATGTGGTTTTTCCCAATCGCAATTGGCGCAGGTAATGCTGTAATAGTTAAACCAAGTGAAAAGGATCCAACTACATCAATTCTGACGGCGCAATATCTTAAAGAAGCTGGTTTGCCCGATGGCGTTTTCAATGTAGTACATGGCGATAAAGTGGCCGTTGATCGAATTTTGGAACATCCAGAAATTGCATCTGTGTCTTTTGTGGGTTCAACTCCTATTGCAAAATACATTTACGAAAATGGCACTAAAGCGGGTAAGAGAGTTCAAGCTCTTGGTGGCGCAAAGAACCATATGTTAGTTCTGCCAGATGCTGATTTAGATCTCGCAGCAGATGCCGCCGTTAATGCAGGTTTTGGTTCTGCCGGAGAGCGATGCATGGCAATTTCAGCGCTTGTTGCAGTCGAACCTGTCGCAGATGAGTTAATTAAGAAAATAACTGAACGTATGGCGAAGTTGAAGACAGGTGATGGCACTAAAGGTAGCGATATGGGTCCACTTGTGACCGCAGTTCACCGCGACAAAGTCGCCTCATATATTGACGCTGGCGTAAAAGAAGGCGCCAAATTAGTTGTCGATGGAAGAAATCCTCAAGTAGATGGTGCTCCTAATGGTTTCTGGTTAGGCCCAACGCTCTTTGATCAAGTAACTCCAAAGATGTCGATTTATGTTGATGAGATATTTGGACCTGTTCTTTCGGTAGTGCGCGTAAAGAGTTATGAAGAGGGGCTTGAATTAATAAATTCACATCGTTATGGAAACGGAACTGCAATATTTACAAATGATGGCGGCGCTGCTCGAAGATTTCAGAATGAAGTAAATGTCGGCATGATCGGAATTAATGTTCCGATACCTGTTCCAACCGCCTACTACTCATTCGGCGGATGGAAGAGCTCGCTCTTTGGGGATACTCACGCTCATGGAACTGAAGGAGTTCACTTCTTTACTCGTGGCAAGGTAGTTACTAGCCGCTGGCTAGATCCAAGCCACGGTGGAATTAACCTCGGATTCCCCCAGAATCGCTAACTAAAAGCGCCATTAATTCATCGACGGGAGTAGCGCTTAACTTTTCGTAATTTAGCGTGAGATCAAGGATGGCTTCTTGTTTCTCTTTCGAATAAATCCGCGCCAAATTCGTTCGATATTTCTGAATTAGAAGTGGGATTCCATCTGCACGACGTCGCTTGTGACCAATTGGATATTCGATGGCAACTTCATCGAGCTTCGAACCATCTTTAAGATAAACCGTTAAAGCATTTGCAATAGAGCGCTTCTCCGGATCATGGTAATCCTTAGTGAATTGAGGATCCTCTACACATGTTATCTTCTCTCGTAGAGCATCAATTCTGGGGTCTGCTGCTACATCGTCTTCGTAATCTCTGGCGGTTAAGCGACCAAAAATTAATGGGACTGCAACCATATACTGAATGGTGTGATCGCGATCAGCGGGATTACGAAGTGGACCTTTCTTATCAATTATGCGAATACAGGCTTCGTGAGTTCGAATCTGAATCCGCTCAATATCATCGCTTGATTTACCGGCAGCCTTCAATTGCGAGTGGATAGACATCGCAGCTTCAACTGCAGTCTGGGAGTGGAATTCTGCGGGATAAGAGATTTTGAAGAGGACATTTTCCATAACATAACTTCCGTAGGGGCGTTGAAATTTAAATTTTTCACCTTTAAATGAAACATCATAAAAGCCCCAAGTTTTTGCGCTAAGGACAGTTGGATAGCCCATTTCGCCACTTTTTGCGATTAATGCGAGGCGAACTGCTCGCGAAGTCGCATCGCCAGCCGCCCAGGATTTACGTGAGCCAGCATTTGGAAAATGCCGATAAGTTCTTAGTGACTGTCCATCAACCCAGGCAAGAGAGATGGCATTAAGTATTTGATCTCTAGTGAGGCCCAATAATTTTCCAGCGACTGCAGTTGAGGCAACTTTTACCAAGATTACGTGATCAAGACCCACTTTATTAAATGAATTTTCTAGCGCTATACATCCCTGAATTTCGTGAGCTTGAATCATCGCGGTTAATAGTTCTGAGAACAAAATTGGCTTCCCGCCACTTAACCGGGACTGGCGTGATACCCAATCAGATACCGCAAGGATTGCTCCTAAGTTATCTGAGGGGTGACCCCATTCTGCTGCTAACCAGGTATCGTTGAAATCTAACCATCGGATTGCGGCGCCAATATTGAAAGCGGCCTGCACGGGATCTAATTCATAATTTGTTCCGGGAACTCGAGCACCACCCGGTAATTCGCCACCAGGGACAATAGGACCAAGTAATTTTCTACAAGCTTGATACTCCAGAGCTTCAAGACCGCAACCAATCGTGTCCAAGAAACAGTACCAAGCAGTCTCTTTTGCTAACTTAGAGTCAACTTTATAATTTAAAACATAATCAGCAATATCAATTATTTCTTGATCAAATGGCAGATTAGAGTTATAGGTTCCGGACATCAACGAGCCTCCATCGGGACAAATGGTCGATCTTCGGGTCCTGTGTAATTTGCGGCCGGCCTAATTATTTTATTGTCATGTCGCTGTTCCAAGATATGTCCTGACCAACCTGTGATGCGAGCAAAAATGAAGATTGGAGTGAAGAAGCTCGTTGGGATTCCCATTTCTTTATAGGCGACAGCAGAGAACCAATCCAAATTTGGAAACATCTTCTTAATTTCCCACATAATGCTCTCGATACGTTCGGCAATTGAATACAGAAGTGGTGAATTGTTTTCAGAGGATAGTTGGCGAGCAACTTCTTTAATTATTGGATTTCTGGGATCAGATATTGTGTATACCGGATGCCCAAACCCAATAATCACTTCTTTGTTTGCAACTCTTGAGCGAATATCTGATTCTGCAGAATCTGGAGAGTTGTATCTCTCTTGAATCTCAAGAGCCACCTCATTGGCGCCACCATGCTTTGGGCCACGTAAAGCGCCGATTGCACCCGTTATTGCGGAATATATATCGGAGCCGGTACCAGCGATTACGCGTCCAGTGAAGGTAGAAGCGTTGAATTCATGTTCGGCATAGAGAATAAGTGATATCTGCATGGCCTTAATCCAAGATTCACGAGGTTTCTCTTGGTGAAGCAAAGTGAGAAAGTGTTCACCGATTGAGTCAGCGCCAGTATTTAATTCGATTCGTTTACCGCTATGTGTGAAGTGGTACCAATAAAGCAACATTGAGGGAGTGCAAGAGATAAGGCGATCAGCGATTGCTCTTGCCCCGGCATCATCATGTGACTCAGATTCAGGTAAGTGACAACCAAGCGCAGAAACTCCAGTTCTAATTACATCCATTGGGTGAGTGCTTTTAGGAAGATTTTCCAAAATTGTTTTTACTTCAGCCGGTAAGTCCCGAAGCTTGGCGAGTCGATTTTTATACTCAGTTAGTTGCGCTCGTGATGGCAATGTGCCATAGAGAATTAGGTATGCCACCTCTTCGAATTCGCAGTTCTTAGCTAAATCATGAATGTCGTAACCGCGATAGTGGAGATCATTACCGCTTCGACCAACTGTGGAAAGAGCGGTATCGCCGGCTGTTACGCCTGAGAGTGCTACAGATTTCTTCGGCTTAAATTCGCTCATTTATCTCTACTTTCGCTTTGAAATTTATCAAGAGCTTGTTCGTATTGGTGATAATTTATTGACGCGTAGAGCTCATCTCGGGTTTGCATTTTTTCAAGTATAGATTTCTGGCTGCCCTGTTCACGAATTGTCTTGAATACTTCCGTCGCTGCTTTATTCATAGCCCTAAATGCTGATAAGGGATATAGAGCCATGCCAACATTTACCGATTTAAGTTGTTCAGTCGTAAATAGCGGTGTCATACCAAATTCTGTTAGGTTAGCCAAAACCGGTACCGAAATTTCTGATGTGAATTTCTTGTACTGATCTAAATCCGTCACGGCTTCTGCAAAAATTGCATCGGCACCTGCTTTAACGTAAGCCTTAGCGCGCTTTATAGCAGAATCAATACCTTCAATTGCTAGTGAATCAGTCCGGGCAATTAGGTAGAACGGATCGGAACCGCGTGCACTAGCCGCGGCAGTAATTCGATCAACCATCTCGTCGATAGTAACAACCTCTTTATTCGGGCGATGCCCACAACGCTTAGCTGAGATTTGATCTTCGATTTGAGCCGCTGCTGCGCCGGCCGAAATTAGAGATTTGATGGTTCGCTCAATGTTAAAAGCGGAAGGTCCGAAACCGGTATCGATATCTACGAGAATTGGAAGATCGCAGACCGCCACAATTCTTCTTACATCAACCAATACATCTTCGAGCGTGAGTATTCCGAGGTCAGGCATGCCAAGTGAGCCTGCGGAAACACCACCACCTGAGAGATAAATAGCTTTAAATCCAGCGGCTTTAGCCAAAAGAGCATGATTGGCGTTGATAGTTCCAACTATTTGTAGCGGAGATTCAGCGGAGAGAGCCTCACGAAACCGCTTACCAGCCGACATCACTTGGTGAATCTACCATCCAATTGTCGTCCAAGTCTAAGTAGCTCGAGCGCTGCAATTGCACTGTCGTAACCCTTATCTTCTTTACTTCCAGGTCCGCCAGATCGTGAAATTGCTTGTTCGATATTGTCTACTGTGAGAACGCCAAATCCAATTGGTTTAACTAGTTCTAAAGACACTTGCATAATTCCATCGGTGACGCCTCTGCATACATAATCAAAATGAGGCGTTTCGCCCCGTAATACAACACCAAGTACAACAGCCATATCTGCGCCATTTTCAAGAACGTATTTAGCTGCAAGTGGTAATTCAAATGAACCTGGAACTTCATGCACTGTTACATCCGATATTTTTGCCTCGGTTATTGCCCGTTTCGCACCTAGGATTAATTGATCGCAAATTTCGCTATGCCAGCGAGCTGAAATTATCGCCGCTCGCGCACCACTCAAATCACTTGTTTTTATTCTTGGAGAATTACCAGACATTTATCGCATCCTATCTTCCGAGTTTTGTTCAAGAACGATATGCCCAAGTCGATCTCTCTTAGTTCGAAGGTAAGCGAGATTGTGAGGGTTTGACTTGGTGGGCAGCGGTTGGGCCTTCGTTTTTATTCCGGATCTCTCGAAGGTTGCTAATTTCTCGGGATTGTTAGTCAATAGAGTTACATCATCTATGCCCAACGATTTAACGATTTCTACTGCATCCACAAAATCACGTTCGTCAACTTCATGACCTAAAGCGAGATTGGCTTCTACCGTATCTAAGCCCTCATCTTGCAATTGGTAGGCACGCAATTTTTCTTCTAAACCGATCCCTCTGCCCTCTTGTTCGCGAAGATAGATGACTAAACCCGCTCCTGCATTTTCAATTATTTTAAATGACTCTTCGAGTTGCGCTCCGCAATCGCAACGTAGAGAACCCAACACATCGCCGGTAAGGCATTCGGAATGAACGCGAACTAATTGTGAGCCTTTTGCAATATTGCCAAAGGAGCAAACTGCATGGGAAACCCCACCTCTTCCGGTGAAGGAAGCAACCTGCCAATCTCCACCAGTTCTAGGAAGGCGTGCCCACTTTTCAATTCGTGGTTGAAATTGAGGTTCTTGAATAGCGCTTTCTGCGAGTTCGTCTATCGTAATTATTGGGATGTCATGAAGTTTGGCAAAATTCTTAAGCTCAACTCCGCGCATCATCGAGCCATCTTCATTAACAAGCTCACAAATAACGCCAACTAGTTCCTGATTAGCTAATTCCTGATTAGAACGTCGACAGAGTTCAATAATTGCTTCTGTATGTCCGCGTCGACTTGCAAGCCCTCCTTCATGAGCAATCAATGGGAATATATGCCCAGGTCTTATGAAATCTTCCGCCGTAGACTTTCTATCTGCTAAAGCGCGAATCGTATTTGCGCGTTCTTCTGCACTGATACCCGTAGTTATTCCGTGCTTTACATCCACAGTCACTGTGAAAGCAGTTCGTTTAGTATCTTGATTATGTTTGACCATTAGAGGTAGATGTAGCTCTCTTGATCGCGCTTCCGTCATAGCAACGCAAAGGACTCCTGAGGTGTATCGAATCATAAATCCAATTTTTTCCGTTGTTGCAGCGCTCGCCAGTAAGAATAAATCGCCCTCGTTCTCACGATTTGTATCATCTGTGACAATTACAAAATCGCCCATGCCAAAACGCTTTATCCCTAATTCTAGGTCGCTTGCCAAATTAATCACCGGCTTTCATTAAGCGTTCAACATATTTAGCTAGTAAATCCACTTCAATATTCAATTTAGATCCAGTTAATTTTGAATCGAGATTTGTTTTCGAAAGAGTTTCTGGTATCAACCAGAGTGTCACCAAATCACCCTTAATTTCGCCAACGGTAAGCGAAACTCCATCAATAGCAATTGAGCCTTGATTTACAACATATTTCGCAAGGTGTTGCGGAATTCTAATTACTAGTTTGTTCCACTTCTCGCCAGTTGAATTTTCTATTACCTCGCCTACTCCGTCGACATGACCTTGAACTATATGTCCCCCCATGCGGGAACCGCTCATCAGAGCCAGTTCTAGATTTACCGCATCTCCGATTGAGATATCTGACAACGAAGTCAGGCGAAGTGTTTGAACCATTACATCGGCGATAAACGAATTAGGAGTAATTGCTTTTGCAGTTAAACAAGTTCCATTAACACTTATTGAATCCCCTACCTTAATTTGAGGAGAAAGTGCAGTTTTAATCTCAATTTCTGCCGATTCTGCAAGTCTCTTTATAGAGGTAATAACGCCACAATCCTCAATTAGTCCGGTGAACATTATGCACCTGCCGCTTGTAGTTGTAGTCGCAAATTTTCAACTTCACCTGGGATGCGCTTCACATCAGAAATAGTGAATCGCTTTTGAGCAGTTAAATCTGCAACTCCAATATCATCAATTGCGGTATTGGATCCACCTAAAAAGGATGGAGCCTGATAGATGACCACTTCATCAACTAAATTTGCTTTAAGGAAAGCGCTTGATAATTTAGGTCCCGCTTCAATCAAGATTCGATTCCAATTACGTTCCTTAGCTAAAGATAAAAGATTCGAAAGTTCTCGATCCTTAATCTGAATAGTTTCAGCCTCGTTATTGAAGATCTGTAATTCTTTTGAAAGTTCACGCGAACCTAGGATTACTCGTACGGGAGCAAAACTATTACCGCCTCTAGTAACATCACGAACGGATAATCTTGGATTGTCGGATATAACCGTTCCGGTCCCCGTGACGATA
>JACCED010532136.1_pt1 | contig 12331 bp, 10 predicted proteins | sample 7455021 | NCBI WGS metagenome assembly JACCED01 (sample SAMN15323456, study PRJNA562643) | freshwater metagenome | isolation source: river surface water | place: USA:Blue River Watershed | collected 2017-08-19
GCAGAAGATGCATTCGAACGCGCTCGCAAAGCGCTATTCGAAGAGGGAATCTCATCATCAAAGATGTATTTAGATCCGATTCGCCCAGGTGTAGAGGATTTGATCGATGAAATCATCTCTGGATTACGCAGCTCATGCACCTATGCAGGAGCTAGAAACCTAGAGGAATTCGCAGAGCGTGCAGTTATTGGAGTGCAATCTGCATCTGGTTATGCAGAGGGAAGACCACTTAATAGTTCTTGGCGCAATAACTAAAACTAATTTGCAAAAAGAGTTATCTCTTTAAGACTTTAGCCATCCAAGCTTCAATCTCATCTGGATGGCGCGGCAAGTTCTCACTCAAATTGATGCATCCAGTTTCAGTAATGACCACATCATCTTCTATACGAATTCCGATTCCGCGGTATTCCGGTGGAAATAGCTCGTCATCAGGTTGAATGTATAGCCCTGGCTCGATGGTAATAACCATTCCAGCTTTTAAAGTTCCCATATAAACATCGCGTTTTGCAAATGCGCAATCATGTACATCCATGCCCAACATATGACTGACGTTGTGCAGCGTCCAACGACGATGGAAACCATTCTGTGGTTCTAAAGACTCAGCAGCGCTAACTGGCAGTGCGCCTAATTTTTCAAGCCCTACTGCCAAAACCTCTTGGCATGCGCGATTGATATCAGGGATCGAAGCACCAGCTTTTGCTGCAGCAAAACCGGCCTTTTGTGAGTTGTAAACCAACATATAGAGCTCGCGCTGTGCGTGCGTGAATTTTCCATTTACTGGAAGCGTGCGCGTGATATCTGCGGTGTAGTAAGAATCCATCTCAATACCTGCATCAATCAACATTAGATCGCCATTTTTTACTTGGCCATCATTTCGATTCCAGTGAAGTACACATGCATGCGAACCTGAAGCAGCAATGGTGTTATAACCAAGATCATTTCCTTCAGCGCGAGCACGAGCATAGAAAGCCCCTTCAACTACTCTTTCGCCGCGTTCGTGCTTGGTCGCTTCTTGAAAAACTTTAACCATATCTTCAAAACCACGAGTGGTGGCATCTACTGCTTTTTGAAGTTCATTAATCTCATATTCATCTTTAATGAATCTTTGTGAAGAAGTGAACTCAACTAATTCATTATCTCGTTCGTGCTCGGCGATTAAAGCATCAACTTTCGGGTCCTCATCGCGGATAGTTACGGCAGGCTTCTTATCAGATAAGAATTTTGCAAGATCATCTACGTTTCTAGATTCGATTTGGTAGCGAACACTTGCATCTTCAGTGGTGTAGCGACGTCCAACCCAAAGTTCGCCATACTTTGCATCTCTATAAAAGGCCTCAGTGTCGCGTGTAGATCTTGGTCTGATAAACATTATTGGATCATGCGAATCACCATTTGGTTCTAAAATCAAAACAGCATCAGGGTTAGCTTCTACACCTTGTACGCCAGTGTAGTATGCAAAAGCAGAGTGTGGACGATATAAATAAACACAATCATTGCTTCTGACTTTATCTATTCCAGATGGTATGACTATGCGTAAACCTTTGAATGCTGCACCAAGAACTGCTCTGCGTTGTACGCAAATCTCGGCAACCGGTGAAATTCCAAGATCTGAGAGCGGAATGGAAGCCCAGTTCCCCTTCATAAAGTTGGCAAATGCCTCTGAAGGTGCAGTGTCGTGGACGCGTTTAGCTTTTTCGCTCATCAGATAAGAATACTTCTTATAATTCTGTTCATGGAAGCCAATAATCAAATGCCTTGCGATTTCTGCGAGCAACCATATGATCCTGTAGCAACGCGATGGTTATGTCCTCACTGCCATATGAAAAATAATTGTTGTGATGGCGCACCTTGCCCAGTTCCGATGATTTCCTCTTCAAATTCAAGCGAGAATTGCTGTTAGTTTCCTAAGGTAAACTTCGTTCCACTGGAGACGTCGCATAGCCCGGTCTAGTGCGCCTCACTGCTAATGAGGTTGACCCCTAAAGGGTCTCGGAGGTTCAAATCCTCTCGTCTCCGCTCTTTTCATTTCCTTAACGCGGAACCAATCACATCTCAATAATGTCTTTTAGCTCGGACATCTCCGCTCTTTTCATTTCCTTAACGCGGAATTAAGCGCGGATAATCTGAATAGCATTTAGCGCAATGATTGCAATTCCAACGATAATTCCAAGATGCTTTGGATGAAGCTTTGCAACAAATCGTGCAGCAATTGGCGCAGCTATTATTCCACCGAGTGCTAAACCACCAACGGTTGACCAATCAAGTTCGATCTTGTTGAAATTAATTAAGAAACCTAAACTGGCCGCCAAAGCAACGCAAAACTCAGACGCACTGACAGTTCCAATAACTTTTCTAGGTTCCGTAGAAGTTGTAGAGATAATTGTGGGTGTAACAACTGGACCCCAACCGCCACCACCGGAGGCATCTATAAATCCCCCTGAAAAACCTAAGAAACTCAAGAACTTAGGGTTATTAACTTCGATTAAATTAGGTGGATTGTCGGATTTGAAGATATTTCTGTAAAGAAGTACGAATCCTAGAATTAGCAAAATTGTCGAGATAAAAACCTTTGAATTTGATAAGTCGATATTGGATAAAAAATTCGCACCTATAAAAGCACCAATCGAACCCGGAATTGCCAGTTTGATCATGATTTTTTTATCTACGTTTTCAGCATGCCAATGCGAGAGTCCAGATGCCAAAGTCGTACCGATCTCAGCAAAATGAACCGCTGCTGACGCCACAGCAGCAGTCGCTCCTGCGGTGATTAGAAGGGTAGAGCTGGTGATACCAAAGCCCATACCGAGCGCACCATCAATTAGTTGTGCGATTGCTCCAACTATTGCAAAGACAATCCAATTCACAGAATTAACTTAACTAATTTCGCGATATTTTCTTCGACCGACGCGGTGCCATCTAAAACCAAATCTGGATTTGATGGAATTTCATAATCTTGTCCAATACCTGTGAAATTAGGAATCTCTCCTGCTGCAGATTTTTTATATAAACCTTTAGGGTCACGTGTTTGGCAGATTTCAACCGGGGTATTCACAAATACCTCTAAGAATTCTCCCTCTTCAAAGATTGATTTCGCACGATTTCTATCTGCTTCAAATGGACTAACCAAGGCAGTGATCACTATTAAGCCGGCATCCACTAATATTTTGGCAACTTCAGAAACTCGCCGCACATTTTCTGCACGATCTTCAGGTGTAAAGCCCAAATCCATATTTAAACCAAGGCGTAAATTGTCACCATCTAAGACATAACTATGTGCACCATTTGCATAGAGCGCTTTCTCTAATCCGTTGGCAATCGTAGATTTTCCAGAGCCAGATAGCCCGGTCAACCAAATCACGCGGGCCTTTTGATTTTTCTGAGCACTGCGCTGTGCTTTGTTCACTTCGTAATCTTGATGGTGAATATTGGTTGCTCTGCGAAGTGCATATCGGATCATGCCAGCGCCAACTGTGCGCTGTGTCAAACGATCGACCAAAATGAAATTGCCAAACTCTCTAGACTCTGAGTAAGGTTTCAGAATCATTGGGATATCGGTCGCTATTTCCACATCGCCGATATCATTCATTTCAAGAGTTTCTGCAGAAACATGTTGACCAGTGTTTACATCTAAACGGTGTTTTATTTTTGTGATCATTGCAGGCGACGAAGACGGTCCGGAATACAGCATGTATGAGCGGCTATGGATTAACGCTTCCTCATCTAACCAAACTATATGTGCTGAGTAACGATCGGCTGGTATCAACTCTTCTGGGTCTGTTGAGATTACGTCCCCTCGAGCTACATCTACTTCAGGTTCTAGCACTAAAGTAACGGCGTCCAATTTTGAAGCTTGATTGAGTTCTTTTTCGAAGGTAACAATTTTGGATACCTTAGCTCGCTTGTTACTTGGAAAAATAGTTACTTCATTTCCGACATTAATAGATCCATGATGAACGGTTCCCGCTACACCTCTAAAATCATCTGCGCGAGCAATAGATTGAGCGCGAAGCATCGCTCCAGCATCAGTTTTCGTATTTGGTTGCCAAGATTGAATTGCTTCTTGCAAGGTAGGACCTGAATACCATGGCATATTTTCGGTTCGGTAAACCACGTTGTCACCAGCTAATGCACTTAGTGGAATTGTCACAACGTCCTTTAACGCTAAACGTTCGATAGTTTTCATGATTTCACTTTGAATTACATCGAAAACTGATTCTTTGTATTTCATAGCATCAAGCTTGTTGATCGCGATAATTATTCGGCTTACTCCCATAAGTTCGCAGATCGTCAAATGTCTGAGAGTTTGAGTGCGGACTCCTTTGGTGGCATCAATTAATACCAAGCCGATATCGGCTCTAGAGGCAGCCACCACCATATTTCGGGTGTATTGCTCGTGACCTGGAGCATCTGAGATGATCAAACGCTCACCATTTAGTAAGGACATAGATCGATAAGCCACATCAATGGTTATGCCTTGTTCGCGCTCTGCTTCCAGGCCATCAGTTAACAAACTAAAATCGATTTCACCTGCTGGGATCGTAGAACCACTACGACGTACCTTTTTAGCAGCGCTAATTGTGTCGTGTGGGACGCTATCTGTTTCAACTAACAATCGACCGATTAGTGTGCTTTTACCATCATCAACACTGCCACAAGTTAACAAGCGAATTACCGGAGTTGCCATTAGAAATAGCCCTCCGTCTTCTTCTTCTCCATCGAATCTTCATTCTCACCATCGATTAATCTAGTTGCGCGTTCGGAAAGATTAATGTTCAAAACTTCTTCAACGACCTCTTCAATAGTTGCGGCGTTTGATTCGACCGCTGCAGTCAATGGATAACAACCCAAAGTTCGGAACCGAACCATGGCATCAAAAGCTTTTTCCCCATCTCGAAGTGGATATCGCTCATCATCCACCATGATCAACTGCTCGCCTCGTTTGACCATTGGCCGAGATTTTGCAAAATAGAGCGGATTAACTTTTATATTCTCTTGAAGTATGTAATGCCAAATGTCAGCTTCAGTCCAATCTGAAATTGGAAATACACGCATGGTTTGTCCAGGAGCTAGTTTGGTGTTGTATGTACGCCAAAGTTCAGGACGTTGCGCTCTTGGATTCCAGCGATGTCCTTCATCACGTACGCTGAAAATTCGTTCTTTCGCCCGACTTTTCTCTTCATCACGTCTAGACCCACCTATAGCGGCATCAAAACCATATAGATCTAGAGCTTCCCTAAGTGCAACAGTTTTCATTACACGGGTGTATTCCGAGGCGCTGGCATTGAAAGGATTGATGCCAGACTCTACGCCTGCTTTGTTTGTATGCACCACTAATTGCAATCCAAGATCTGAAACTATTTCATCACGAAAAGCGATCATCTCTTTGAATTTCCAAGTGGTATCAATGTGCAGTAACTTGAATGGAACTGGCGAGGGGTAAAAGGCTTTTCTAGCTAGATGCAGTAAAACTGATGAATCTTTTCCGATCGAATACATCATCACTGGATTGCGAAAACTGGCGGCAGTTTCTCTGAAAATCTCGATGGACTCATCTTCTAGATGCTTGAGAATCTGATTAGTTATTTTCATGAAACGCTCACAAAATCATAATCAGAATGCTGCTTGCCAATCTTGGATAAGAACTTGTCTTGCGAAATCGTAGCCTTATCCATTTTAGTTGTTGTGGGTTGTTTTGGAAGTGAATCAAGCCCTCTGTTTCCATTGATTGCCACAAATTTCTGAATCTCTTCTGCTTTGTTGGGATCTTGTAATTGTCTGAATTCTAAATCAAGTATCTGGCATCCACTTGTATGTGCAGCCCTTTTGAGCGAACTGTAAAACGCGATGTAGTCCTCGATGTATTTTGAAAGTTCGGCTTCATTCACTTCTATCTCAACCGCAGAGCTATCAACTTTATGCCATTTGCCTGTGGCATTGGCTTTCTTTAGAGATACATACCTGTCTAAGTGATTTCGGCGTAGGAATAGAACATGTGGCTTAAATTCTTGAATAATCGCCTGTAATGTTTCAAGCTTTAAATGTTCTGGAAATATTTTTATGATGTGAGTTCCAGGAAATAGCAAAATTCTATGGATAGTTTTGATGGGATTAAGGGTTGTTTTTTCGAATCGATAGTGAATCCATTTGCGTTTTTGCTTGCGGGTATTCAAGAAATAACGCCATGAGAAAAAGGGAATGTATTTATTCAACCGTTCGACAATTCTTGACCATTGATTAAAAATGAAGAATTCTCCGTAGTAGTTCAGCCCGATTTGTTCATGATTTATCATCGAAGCTAATGCATGAGTGCCAGAACGCGGAAATGAAATAATTAAGACCAATTTTGACTCTTTGGCGGCGGTAGTCTCGCCTTTAATTTTTATTAAAACGTAAGGAATCAAATGCTTGATGTTTAGTAGCAACTTGCGAAAACCATGTATAAATCCGTAGTCACTTCGCCTATTTGCCACAAAGGGATGCTATCAAAAAGGGTAAGGTAATCTTTTCCCGTGAGTGTGCAATCCATGTCGAATATGACGAGAAATACTTCATTTCGCCAGGAACTCACAGAGATTTCTAAAATTCGAATTGAGCGACGAGCCAAAGTAAAGCAATATCCAAAGGTTAGTGTGGTTATCGCAACGCTTCGTCCACTGGATCTTGAGAATATCTTGGGACAGCTAAACTCTCAAACTTTAAAGTCATTTGAGGTAATCCTAGGTCTGCACGATATTGTTTTAAATGCAAGACATAAATCACTGATTAAAAAATTAGGTGCTAGAAAAATTAAAGTGATGACTGTTAATTTTCCCAAATCGGCGATGCTTGGAGAAATTTTATCCGAGCTCTGTAAAAGGAGTTCCGGAGAATATATTTCAAAGATTGATGACGATGACTTTTATGGCCCGGAGCATCTAAGAGATCTCCTAGATGCAGCTCTCGATACCAATGCTGAAGTTGTTGGTAGGGCCATGAATTATGTTTATTTGGAACCACTTTCCATCACAGTTCGTAGATTTGCGCCTAACGGTACTCAAGCTGTCGAACTTTGGAGTGATTGGGTTTGCGGCGGAACGATTTTGGTAAAGCGAGAGATTGCAGAATCGGTAGGTTGGTTCGGTACAGGAACAACCGCAGTCGATAGATACTTACTTAGTAGAGTTCTTGAAAAGGGTGGCAAGATCTGGCGTACTTTTGGGGCCGGATATATTTATAGACGGAGCTTTACCTTTCATACTTACATAACCAATTACTCAAAGTATTTAAATAACGCAAACGAACAACGAGTTGGCATCTGGGCAGACCCGATCTTTGGAACAAGTAAATGACCCAAACTATTTATCGCTTTGAACGGCCTGACGACTTAGAGATTGTTCAGAAACCTAAGTTATCGGTCGCGGTTGTGATTGCTTGTCGAGGTGGACAAGAGAAATTAGATTTAACGCTCGCTTCTATCGCAGCGCAGAGTTACCCAGCCAAGTTAATCAATGTTTATGTCGTAGATGATGGCAGTCAGCCGCCACTTCGTTTACCCAAGATTAAGCCGGTTAATACCAAGTTGCTTCGCTATGAAAACAAGGGGGAGAGCTGGGGCAAAACCAGGGCTATAAATAGCGTGGCCAGCAAGTTAAAGGAGAATATCTTCTGGTTTGTTGATGCCGACATGGTTTTTGATCCTGATCATTTAGCTCATCACATGAAATGGCATCATGATTCGGATGATTATGTAGTGCTTGGCTGGAAGCGATTTGTGAAGAGTTGGAATTACTCGCCCACCGAATTAAAACGTGCCCTTGATCAAGATGGCTTCCTGGAGCTACACGATGAGAATTGGGGTAAAGAACTTTGGGAAGCTCGTGCCGATAGAACTAATGATTTAAAGAATCCTGGCTTTGAAGGTTTTCGTAATTTTGTTGGTGCAACTTTCACAATTACTAGTAAGAGATGGAACGAGCTTGGTGGTTACAACTCTGATTTAATTACTGGAGAAGATACTGAATTGGGCTGGAGAATCCAGCAACAAGGATTTCGCACAGTAATTGATCGCCAAGCTCATTCATGGCATTTGGGCTATAGCACGATAGAAGAGAACAAAGAGGAACTCAGTAGGCATAACAATCCGCTTCTTTCACAATTAATCCCAGAGCTAAAAAGCATCAGATCAGAGAGCGAAAGTAAGTATTTAGTCGCAAATTACGAAGTGATTCTTGATGTTAGAAATAGCAATCTTGCCCAAATAATAAATTTGAAGAAGGAGTTACTTGAGGCAAGTGGCACGCAGGCAGATCTAGTTTTACTTGGCAATTGGAACGATTTGCGACTTCGCTATAGCCCAGTAAGTGATCAGTATTTACAATTACGAGAGATTTACAATTGGCTAAAAGGTGATTCTCAGTATCGATTTGCACATATTGATGCAGACTCTAATTTGCGCATTGAAGACATTTTGGAGTTTTTCACTTTATCTCCTACCCCAATTCATATTTTTGCTGAGGCAGATGGCAATATGAATCTCAAGGACCTAAGCGACTATTTGAAGAGTTCAGAATTGGGATTAATTGGCCTGGCAAACAATCAAGACCGTAGAGCTTTTGCGCTATTAACCTCTGCTCTAGCTCGAGCTAAACGCACTAAGGGCGACTTATATTCAAATATCGCAGATCAGTTTGGTGTTCATTGGATGACTCATGAACGCTTCCAACAGATTTATGATGGAAAGAATTCGACTATTGCGCGTTTTACTAGATTCCTTAAACGTGAAGGCAAAAAGGTCAACTCTCCAAAACAATTACTTCTATTCATAATGAAAATCTTGAAATTAGTAAAACGAAAAATAGCCAAATGAGCGATAAGCCTTCCATAATTCTGGCAACAAGTAATGGTGTTGGTATGGGCCACTTGGCGCGCGCCAGCGCGATTGCCAAAGCCTTAAAGGGTCGAGCAAATCCGGTGATCGTCTCGATGGCTGGTGGTGTTGCTGAGATTCCTGAAGCTTTCGATATCTCATGTGAATACATCCCGGGAAAAGATCGTCGTTGGATGAGTAAGTCCAAGTGGGATTTATATCTAAGAGATCGATTAGTGGCTTTAATTGACGAGACGAATGCAAGGATTCTCACCTTTGATGGTGTGGTGCCATATGCAGGGGTGATCGCAGCAAGAATTGCACGGCCACAAGTTAAATTGGTTTGGATTAGAAGAGGGTTGTGGCAGAAAAAACCACATCGCTTTGCGCTACCACTTCAATCTCGTGCGATGGATCTGATTATCGAACCAGGTGACTATGCCTTTGCATACGATCATGGACCAACTTCAAAACGAGAAGATGCAATTCGTACAGCTCCAGTCTCTCTTTACCAATCAAATGAAGCGCTAGATCGAGCAGCGGCTCGAAAAATATTGGGCTTAGACCCAAATCGCCCGACAGTACTTGTGCAGCTGGGAACTGGCGCTGATGATGCAAATGAAAAAATGAGAGCAGCGCTAACAGGCTTGTTGGCTTGGCCTGATTTACAGGTGGTTTTAACGAAGGAGCCAATTGATAAAAATGGAAAGTCACTTGCGCCGGCTAATTTAGATTATCGAGTGATCAGATATTTTCCGCTAGCCAAAGTTTTGGCGGCATTTGATGCTGGAATTTGTGCGACTGGATATAACGGTGTCCACGAATTACTTGCTGCAGGCTTACCTACAGTATTTATCTCAAATATCAGAGGAATGGATGATCAAGAAGCCAGAGCCAAGTGGTGCGCAGATTTTGGTTATGCGTTAAGAGCTGATCAAGCAAATTTGGGTGACATCACTAGCACAGTAGCAAAATTACAAGATCCAGCGCTAAGAAATTCTCTTTCGGAGAAATGTAAAGATCTCCCAGTTCCAATTGGTGGTGAAGAGATCGCAAATAAGTTAATTAGATTGTCAGAAAGCAACAATAACGAAAAGAACAAAGGACTTCGCATAGCCCTATTTATGGCGTTACGTTATTTAGCAATAGGCTATAGATTGATCGTAAGACAGAATAACCATAAGTTGACCACAGATATCGACCCAGTTTTTAGTGAAACGACCGATTCAGCTGAGCTTAGAGATCTAATCAAATCAAATAATAGGTTTGAACATTTAATTGCCTCAGCATCAGATAAATACAAAGCCAAGCGCGAGCAAATCGCAAACCAGTATTATTAATCTTCAATTACGGGAGTTGTAGATGCCAAAGTATTCAATAGCCATAATCGGTGCTGGTCCTTCGGGCTATTTTGCAGCAATGGCTCTACAAAATCTTGAGAGCGATGAGCTTCAATTTAAGATTGATTTGCTAGAGAAGTTACCAACACCTTGGGGATTGGTAAGAAGTGGTGTTGCTCCAGATCATCCAAAAATTAAGTCAGTCTCTAAAGTATTTGAGAAAGTAGCGACTTCGGGAAATGTATCGCTTTACGGAAACGTAGAAGTTGGTCGCGATATTTCGCTGCAAACTTTAAAAGATCGCTATGACGCAGTCATTCTGGCTTCAGGTACCTCCGAAGGAAGAAAATTGGGTATCCCTGGTGAATCGCTTGATAATTCTCTCTCTTCCGCGCAGTTTGTACCTTGGTACAACGGTCATCCAGATTTTGCCGATTTAAAACCAGATTTTTCAGGTGACACTGCAATAGTGATTGGAGCTGGAAATGTCGCAATGGATGTTGCACGCTTACTTGCTGTCGACCCAAGTGAACTAGAACCTACCGACACTGCTAACCATGCACTTGATTCATTTAAAGATTCAAAAATCAGAAAGGTCTATATCTGCGCAAGGCGCTCTCCAGAATTTGCAGCATTTACTGCGCCAGAATTAAGAGAGCTACCAGATTTGCATCATACGAATGTGGTCATTAACAAAACTGATATTCAAGCTGCTATTGATCGAGTAGGCCCCGAACCTGAAAAACATGTAAAAAGCAATTTAGATGCGATGTTAGCAATAGCTGAGCAGCCTAAGAGAAACCATGATCGCACAATGGAGTTTCTTTTTGAACATGTACCGCTAGCTATTAATGGTTCTACTAAGGTAGAGAGCGTTACCTTTAAAACTCCTGCTGGGGAGAGAGTAATTGATTGCAGTTTGGTGGTCTCAGCAATTGGTTATCAAATAGACACCCAGGCAGATATCCCAATTGAATCTGGAAAAGTCGCGAACAACAATGGTTATGTCACAGAGAATTTATACGTTGTCGGTTGGGCTAAACGAGGGCCATCAGGCGTGATTGGTACCAACAAATCTGATGCAGCTGACGTAATGAAACTATTGGTATCAAAACTTGAACAAAGTCCAAAACCTGAATTTGATATTAATCAGATTTTGCATGCAAAGGTGGTAACGCAACCAATTTGGGAGAAGATCAATAATGCAGAAGTCTCAGCGGGCGAACCATTAGGAAAACCAAGGTTAAAGGCGGTTTCGCGCGAAGAATTGCTCGGTTTGGGTGGAGTTTGATTCTTTAGTAGGATTCGCAAGGCTTAAAACCAGCGCCCGTAGCTCAACGGATAGAGCATTTGACTACGGATCAAAAGGTTAGAGGTTCGAATCCTCTCGGGCGCGCTTTGATTTTATAGGTTTACTTAATCAGCCCTAGTTTTCTGGCTAGAACAACTGCTTCACGACGTCCATTAGTTTGGAGAATCTCATAGATTCGCATGGTCTCGTGGCGTACGGTGGATTCTGAGTAACCAAGTTCCCTGGCAATCTGCATATTGGTCATCTGCTGGGACATCATCTCAATGATCGTAATCTGACGTTTTGTTAAATAAGCGCCACGTTCTTCAAGTTGTGCTGTTCGATTCTGTTGTTTGGAAATATGTAATTAAAGAAGTCCAGATACGATTGAAATGAAAGAGTTATCTTCGGGAGTAGCTTTATTCTCTTTTTCGCACATCACGCCAAGTACACCTATAGGAGCACTTGTAATATGAAGCGGATAATTAACCAAAGTTTTCAATTCTGAAGAATCAGGATATTCAAGAAGGTGTGGGTAGAACTCTTCCCAATCTCTATGATCTGAAAGCCAGACCATGCGATCCTCTTTCACGGCATCAGTTGCCGGCAAATTGTGCGAAAGTGGAATCGTACGCCAACCAGTATTAATTTCTTCGCTTTGGCCAAAGTTATCCAATAGCTCTAAATGTGCATCACCATTTAATTTATAGACATACACAGAGTAGGCCCCGTAAATATGAAAAGTTTTTAGAGTTAAATACTTAGTTAAGTCTTGAACTGTAAGGTTTGGGTTATTTAAAAACCCGACTAAATCATTAATTAAATCAAATCTATCTTGTATTTCTTTACTCAAGC
>JACCED010608437.1_pt1 | contig 12321 bp, 8 predicted proteins | sample 7455021 | NCBI WGS metagenome assembly JACCED01 (sample SAMN15323456, study PRJNA562643) | freshwater metagenome | isolation source: river surface water | place: USA:Blue River Watershed | collected 2017-08-19
AATGGGCCACTGCCAAGGCCCGAGAAGAAGGTTGCGAAACCTGTTTGTTCTTGGGTGACTGGCACAACAATCGAGCCAACCTCAACATTGTCACGCTGAACTACAGCTTGCGGGCACTGGAGCACCTAAATGAAAACTTTGATCGCGTGTATTTTATACCTGGGAATCACGATTTATATTATCGCGATAAGCGTGATATTCAGAGCGTGGAGTGGGCACGTCATCTCCCCCGTGTGGAAATATGTAACGATTGGTTTAGTGGCGGTAACGTCACTATTGCTCCTTGGCTTTGCGGGGATGACCATAAACGCCTGGCTAAGCTTCAAGGACAATACTTGTTTGGGCACTTTGAACTGCCTGGTTACTTGATGAACGCCATGGTAGAAATGCCGGACCATGGAGAAATCAAACGCGAAGATCTTGGGGGTTTTGGGCATGTATTCACTGGACACTTTCACAAGCGACAAACTAAAAAGAATATTACCTACATCGGTAATGCGTTCCCTCACAATTATGCAGATGCTGGGGATGACGAACGAGGACTTACAATACTGGAATGGGGTCAAGCGCCTGAGTATCATCAATGGCCTGATCAACCGCGATATAGAGTTTACGGACTTGCCAACCTTATCGACAACGCTGCAAATCTTCTTAGGCCTAAGATGCACGTTCGTGTCAATCTTGATATTGAAATAAGTTACGAAGAAGCCAACTTCATCAAGGAAACATTTATTCGAGATTACAGTCTACGAGAGATGTCGCTGATTCCCAACAAGGCTGCAGGGGTGGAAGAAGATCTTGCACCCGGTGAGCTCAAGTTTGAATCAGTGGATCAAATTGTTACAGACCAGCTGACCAACATTGAATCAGAGTTTTACGACAACCGACTATTGCTGAAGATCTATCAAAATCTATGACCATTAACATCCACAATCTCACAGTTCGAAACTTCATGAGCGTGGGCAATGCCACGCAGGCTGTTGACTTCAACCGCACAGACCTAACCTTGGTCTTGGGCGAAAACTTAGACCTAGGTGGCGATGGCTCGCGCAATGGCACAGGCAAAACCACAATTATCAATGCCTTGAGCTATGCCTTGTATGGGCAGGCTCTCAGCAACATTCGCAAAGACAACCTGGTAAACAAGACCAATGGCAAGAACATGTTGGTCAGCTTGGACTTTCATGTCAATGGCATTGAGTATCGAATCGAGCGCGGTCGCAAGCCCAACGTGCTTAAATTTTATGTCAACCATGAAGAAAAGTCTGCCACAGACGAAGCACAAGGCGATTCAAGAGAAACGCAAGATGCCATTGAGCGCATCTTGAACATGAGCCACGATATGTTTCAGCATATCTTGGCGCTGAACACCTACACTCCCCCGTTCTTGAGTTTGAAAGCCAACGAGCAACGCACTATCATTGAGCAGTTGTTGGGCATTACTTTGTTGAGTGAAAAAGCAGATCGCATCAAGGAACTGAACCGACAGACCAAGGACGCTATTCAAACAGAAGAACTACGCATACGTGCTGTTCAAGAAGCCAACCGGCGCATTGAAGAGCAAATTGAAAGCCTGCGTAAACGTCAAACCATGTGGATCAAAAAGCAAACAGAAGATTGTGCAGGATATCAAACTGCCATATCCGACCTGGAACACATTGACATTGACGCCGAAGTACAGGCGCATAGAGACCTAGCAACTTTTCATGCCAAACAAAAAGAAATCAATGACTTCGGCAAGCAAATCAAGCTGGTCAGCGGTGAAATATCCAAATTAGAGCGTGAGCGTGTGAAGCTGGAGCAGGATCTAGCATCGTTGGCAGATCACAAGTGTCATGCTTGTGGACAAACTGTACACGACAACAAGCATGATGAAATCAAACAGGCCAAGCTTGTGGCCTTGGAAGAAGTCAACCACGCCTGGCAGGAAAAACGCAACGAGCTGGTGGAGTATGAAAACGAGCTGGAAGAGCTGGGCGAGCTGGGTACAGCACCCACTGTGTTTTACGACACACTGGAAGATGCACTGAATCATCGCAACACATTGAGCACTCTTCGCACCAGTTTGGAATCACGGCAAGTGGAAGCTGATCCTTACAAAGAACAAATTTCCGACATGCAGAATCAAGCCCTGCAAGTTGTAAGCTATGATGACTTGAACGAGCTTACTAGAGTGCAAGACCATCAAGACTTTTTGCTCAAGCTGTTGACCAGCAAGGACTCATTTGTTCGCAAGAAGATCATCGATCAGAACTTGAGCTACTTGAATCAACGACTCACACACTACTTGGATAGAATTGGATTGCCACACACTGTGAAGTTCCAAAACGACCTAACTGTAAGCATTGAAGAACTGGGTCGTGAACTGGACTTTGACAACTTGAGTCGAGGCGAGCGCAACAGACTTATCCTCAGCATGAGCTGGGCGTTCCGTGACGTTTGGGAAAGCTTGTATCATCCCATCAACGTGCTGTTCATCGACGAAATGATTGACAACGGCATGGACACACAAGGTGTGGAAAACAGCCTGGCCCTGTTGAAGAAAATGAGCAGGGAACGACACAAGTCAATTTGGTTGGTCAGTCACAAGGATGAACTCACCAGCCGAGTGGAAAACATTCTAAAAGTTGTGAAAGAAAATGGTTTTACAACCTACAGTACAGACATCGATATAGCATAATTTAACACACAGGCAGCAAACAGATAACTAACAATGAATGACATGGCTCTATCAAAATCAACCAGTGGAAACTCTCCCAGAAGATTGCGTGGGCTTTGTCTACATGATTACCAATACCACAAATCAACGCAAATACATAGGCAAAAAACTAGCAAAATTCTCTCGAACCACTCAAAAAACAGTTAAACTCAAAAACGGCAACAAAAAGAAAAAGAAGATTCGCACCAAGGTTGATTCAGATTGGCGGGACTACTACGGTAGTTCACCAGAACTCTCCAAAGACGTAGAACTTCTTGGCAAGGAAAATTTTCAAAGAGAAATACTTTTTTATTGCAAAAGCAAAGCAGAGTGTAGTTATATAGAAGCAAGAGAACAGTTTTCACGGCGTGTGCTTGAAAGTCAAGACTGGTACAACGGTCATATTCAAGTTCGCGTCCACGGCAGCCACATAATCAACAAACTCAACGGTTAAGGCTCACGCAGGCCAAATTCGTGCGTACAAGACAACAGGACCTCGGGTCACTGGGACGTAAATCTCTCGCCGTAAAGAGTACTCAATCACTATCCTTAACAGGACGACGATCGCTAATCGCTGCGATTTGATTGTTTGAAGACGAATAAAAAGCTAAAAAGACGCTACCGTGGGGTAGCAGGTTGGTACAATGTGTTAGCGTATGTTGTGCCGATTGCCGTTGTGATAAAGACGCTGCTCGAGGTACCGGACAACCGCCTCTGTAATGCAGTAACGCTAAGTGACTTGCCCGACTCGGATGAAGTTTCTTTGCCCTGTGCGGGCAAAGTGTGACCATAAGATCTGGATGAAGCATTAAATCGCTTCGCTCTTAGAAATACAATATGTTGTTGAGCGATAGCGAAAACAACAGACTTGCGTAGCAAGTCTCTAAAGCTATTAGAAGAAGTTCATTCCTGTTTTCTTTGTTGTTTCCATGTTTTCTTTGATGAGTTCACCAATAGCTTGGCGTTCGTGTTGGCTCATCATCAGCACTTGATCGTAAGGAATACCACCTCGCATGTACCATGTGAGCTTGATACTATCTGTGCGTATTTGTTTGGCCTCCTGCTGTAGGCCGTCGATGTAGTGTTGTATCTCGTCGTGGGTAGAGGTCAGGAGGCGTTGCCGAAAAAAAGCGCAGTGTCTAACACAAACGATTGTTCATATTCATGCTGGCATTCTGGGCACTGTAAATTTATGGGCTTGAGGTCATCGGCTGTGCGTAGTTTCACTGCATGATCTCGAATTTCTGTAAACAGTTGGCCATTGCAGTTGCTCAAGAACTCTTCAATATACTCGGGTTCTACAACCACAGCTTGCGGAGTTCTAATGGCTGCAATGCTGAACTTCATGGCTTGCAGTGTGATCTTTGTGATTTCAGTCAGCACATTGTTTAGCTTGGCGTTGCGTTCTTCTTCGCTGATTTCTGCATTTGGCAAGTACTGCAACATTCGCTGCTGTTCAAACTGCATGAGGTTAATGGTATTTTGATCCTTGTAGCTCATGGGTTTGAAGAAAATTTCAAGGTCTCTGTACTGTATTGTGGCTGTGAAATCGCCGGGTTTCAGTTGATCAATCACCTGTCTTAGATCCACCCCATAAGTGTTTTCAGTGCTGCAATTTGGGCATTTGGTGGTCAAGTCAATTTCGTTGCCGTTGCTGGCAATACGTATGGCAGTCAAGATTGTGTTGAGGTCGATGCCCGGAACTTGCCAAGCGTCCTTGATTGCAGGCACACAACTTTGTATTACCTGCACCACTGCGTCACCGTTAAACAGCGCATCTGGGGTGCGATAGCTGATTTCATCCAGTGCAGACATGGGCAGCACGCCCAGTTCATTGTTTGGGGGCATATCTAAACTGCCTTTGGGCCAGTATTGACCTTCTGAAGGCAGTCTAATGTATAGAGCAGGTTGGCGAAAATAATTCGCCAATGGATTGGATGTTTGTGTCATTTTTTGCCAATAAATATATTTCTACTTATGGACTCTAAAAAACATGGCCAACATAAATGACGATCTAGCCGCAGCACTTGAAGCTGCTCAAAGGGAATTTGACACCCTGGGCAAAGTCACTGACGCCACAGCGGCTCGTTTGAAAGTGGCTCAAACAGCAGTTGACCAGTTCAAAGAAAAGATGAATTTGGCGGCCAACGCCAGTTCGGCATTGTACAGAACATTTACTTCTTACAATCGAGCAGTCACTGACGGAATCAAAGGCTACAAAGATCTAGCTGACACAACAGACAATTTGGCCACCAGCATTGAAGCTCTTTCTGCTGCGTTGGCATTTGTGTTGCCCATTGGGCGTGTGGCCAAAATCGTCACTGCTGGCTTGGGGTTGTTGGCTGGAGAATTGGTAAGAACCAGCAAAGCAGTAGGCGAGCAGTTGGATGGCTTGCGTTCAGGTTTTGATGAGCTAGCACAGATAGGCGCAACCACAGCAGGTGGCTTGACTGACATGTTTGAAGCCATGCAAAAAGCAGGGCTCAGCGTCAAAGACTTTCCAGGCTTTGCTAAAGTGCTGGCAGAAAACGGACAACTTCTAGCTCAATTTGGCGGCACAGTGATTACAGGTCGCAATGCAGTATTGGACTTGACAAAAGATCTCAGGCCCATGCAAGATGAACTACTAAACTTCGGTGTGCGTATTGAACAAATCGGAGAAGCTAGTTTAAGTTTCATCAAGAACCAAAAGCTCATGTCCATGGGTACCAATGCCAATTTGAACATGGGCGCTCAGGCCATGATGAAATATGTTCAAGAACTAGATACCTTGGCAAAGTTAACAGGCATCAACAGAAAAGAGCAAGAAAAGATCATGGAAGACGCCATGAGTCGTGCCAGCTTTGCTGCTACTATCGATCAGATGATAGCCGAAGGGCGTACTGAAGAAGCACAAGCAATACAACAAGCTCAAATGTATTTTGCTAGACTGGGCCCTGAATCTTTACGTGGATTCCAGGATAGTATTTCGGAGTTTATGGGAACCTCAGACGAGGCTAACAATTTGTACTTGGCTTCTAACGGCGCACACGCAGATTATATTGCAAAGCTCAAAGATGGTACCTTAAAAACTGAAAAACAAATTGCTGAAGGTGCCCAAGGTGTGTATCGTGCATTGACTGAAACAGGCGAAACAATTGGGCGCAATGCAGCCATGTTGAACACCAATTTCGGTACTGTCTACACTGAAATAAGAAAAGCAAAGCCTTATGCTACCGCTAGTGTCGATCAACTTATAGCAATGGCAGAAGAAGAGCAGAAGAAACGAGACGAAGCTCTTAAAAACAGCAACAAGGAAATGATCGAGGGAAACAAGAGAATGCTCGAAAACCAAAAGGTTATAGACAGTCAGGTCAGTAATTATCAGGCCATGATTGGTAAAACCACTGGTGCATTGGGTAGCTTGACTGACGCAGCCACTCGTGCTGCAGAAGCAATGGGCATGATATCAACTGGCAAATCAAAGGGTGGTGCACCTGCTGCTGGTGGCGGAGGAGCAGCAGCTCCGAGCAGTGCAAATGTACCCAAGAACGTAGTACCAGGCACAACTCCTGGAGTAAGCCCACTCACAGGAAGACCGATTCCGGGACAAACTACCGGAGCAAGCGCCGGGCAAGCCACTCAAATGGCAGCAATTAAAAGCTTGATCTCGTCTGTTGAAAGTTTTGGCGACTATAATATTATGGTTGGTCAATCCAAGGGTGGTGCCAAGCAAAATCTAACAGCAATGACCTTGGATGAACTCATGGAGTTTCAAGCGCAATATGGTCGTGGCGGCGCAGCAGGAAAATATCAGGTTCAGCCCGACACATTAAAAGATGCAATGCGAGCACTGGGATTGTCAGGGCGAGACAAGTTTGACGAAAGTACACAAGAGAAAATTGGTGAATGGTTGATTAGCACTCGTGGTGGATACAATGAATTTCTAAAAGGAAGCCAAGATCAAGCAAGCAAAGAAAGATTGCTAAGGAAATTGTCAGGCACATGGGCCGGATTGCCTGCTGGACCGGACAACCGAAGCTACTATGCAGGGGTGGGCAACAACAAAGCTGGCATAGATTGGACAGATGCACTGCAAAAATTTGCCGAAGGCGGACGTTTGGGCGGTGGAAAATATGGTATTGCAGGCGAAGCTGGGCCTGAACTTATTTCTGGACCTGCCAATATCACACCCATGAATGACTTGATGGGTGCTTTCAAAGACCTACTAAACGCAATGGCCACCAGCACATCCATACTAGAGCGCATTGACCGCAACACTGCTGCATCGTCGGATTCGTCTGACAGGATGTTGCGTCTAGCACAGAACTAACGGTAAATAACACACCATGGCAGACAAAAATCAACAAGGCTGGCGCAAGTACTTCAAAGTAGCCGATACTTCTGGAGTAATGAGCCCAATATCAGGATCCAATCAATATGGATTACCGGGTTACGGTAAGAACGACGGTTCGGGCAACAACACAGACAATTTTGTGTTCCGTAACTATGCCAGCCGACTGCCAGAAGTTTATTCTGGTCATCCCAACAGAGTTGAACGCTACAATCAATATGAAAACATGGACATGGACTCAGAAGTCAATGCATGTTTGGATATTATTGCTGAATTCTCCACACAATTGAACGAAGCCAATGGCACACCGTTTGATTTGGACTACGCAGAAACTCCCACAGATCACGAAATTGACATCCTGCGTAAGCAGCTCAAGCAGTGGGTCAAGCTCAACAAGCTGGATCAACGCATATTCAAGCTGTTCCGCAACACCATCAAGTACGGTGATCAAGTGTTTGTGCGTGATCCTGAAACATTTGAAATGTACTGGGTTGACATGAGCAAAGTTGCTCGAGTGATTGTGAACGAATCAGAAGGCAAGCGTCCTGAACAGTATGTGATTCGTGACATCAACCCCAACTTTCAAAACATGACTGTGGCTGCTAAGACAACTACAGACTACATGACCAATCCTGTTACTGGTTCAATCTCCGGCAATGCCAACTATACCATGCCCAACGGTGGCATGGGCGGCGGCGTGGGCAACAGCCGTTTTATGACTGCCATGAATGAAACTTGCTTGGATGCCAAGCATGTGATACACCTGAGTTTGAACGAAGGACTGGACACATTTTGGCCTTTTGGCAAAAGCATTTTGGAAAACATTTGGAAAGTATTCAAGCAAAAAGAACTGCTGGAAGACTCAATCTTAATCTATCGTGTGCAACGTGCCCCGGAACGCAGAATCTTCAAAATTGACGTGGGCAACATGCCCAGCCACCTGGCCATGCAGTTTGTGGAGCGTGTGAAGAACGAAATGTGGCAGCGACGTATTCCCACTGTGACAGGTGGCGGTGCCAACATGATGGATGCCAGCTATAACCCACTTTCAGTGGGCGAAGACTACTTCTTTCCCCAAGGTCAAGACGGCCGCGGATCATCAGTTGAAACCTTGCCCGGTGGTCAAAACCTAGGCGAAATCGACGATTTGAAGTATTTTAACAACAAAATGGCTCGTGGTTTGCGTGTGCCTTCAAGCTATTTGCCCACAGGTCCAGACGATTCAGACCGTGCTTTTAACGACGGAAAAGTAGGCACAGCCATTATACAAGAGTACAGATTCAACCAGTATTGTGAACGTTTGCAGGCCTTGATTGCACAAAAACTAGACGATGAATTCAAGATGTTCTTGAAGTGGCGTGGTTTCAACATTGATTCTGGCCTGTTTAACCTGCGTTTCAATGAGCCACAGAACTTTGCCAGCTATCGCCAAGCCGAACTGGATACATCACGCATCAACAGTTTTACATCATTGGAAGCACTGCCTTACATGTCAAAGCGTTTTATGCTGGAACGCTTCTTGGGATTGAGTCAAGATGAAATTCAGAAGAACGAAGAAATGTGGCGTGAAGAACGTGACCAACCTGAACTGCAAACACAAAGCGGCCAAGATCTACGTTCAATTGGTATTTCTCCTGCAGGCTTGGAAAGCGACATTCAGACTGGCGAAGAAATGGCTGGCATGGGACCCACAGGTGGTGAAATGGCAGTACCTGGAGTTACTCCTGCACCTGGCGCAGCCCCAGCGGCATAAATATCTCTATGTTATTGAACGAATTCTTTTCTCGCGAAGCTCCTCAGTACCAAGACTTGAGTCAAGACAACAGTCAGCCTCAACTGGGTGATCTGCGTAAGAGCCGCTTGACCCTGCGTCAGTTAAACAAACTACGCAAAATGAATGATGTGCGAGCTTTTGAATACAAAGAAAAGCTCAAGAACATCAGAAAGCAATATCAGCCTCCTGCACAGCCAATGGCGTAATTTACCGCCATTTTGACTCCTTAAACCGCATAGTTTTTGTCAGTGTATTAAATAACTGTACACTTTACCTATAGGAGTTTAACCCAATATGAACCGTTTTGAACAACTCATTGAGTACGTCATTAACGACGAAGACCAAAAAGCTCGCGAACTTTTCCACGACATCGTTGTGGCCAAGAGCCGTGAAATCTATGAAAACCTCATGCAAGAAGAAGCTGAGGAAGAGCTAGACGAAGCTGCTGAAGAAGAGCTAGACGAAGAAGAAGAAATCGAAGAAGGTGCCATGGGCGGCGACGCTGCTGACGACCTGATCGACGAAATCGAAACTGAAGAATCCAGCGACATCAACATGGAAGGTGAAGATGACGCAGATGCAGAATTTGACGACGGCGCCGAAGAAGCAGGCGACGAATTGACAGGTGACCTAGAAATGGATCACGACGAAGCTGGTGACGATGACCACGCTACCAAAGACGACATCATGAATCTAGAAGACAAGCTGGACCAATTGATGGCTGAATTTGAAGCTGCCATGGGCGGTGACGCTGCTGGCACAGATGGCGACGGTTTTGGAGCCGACGAAGGTGGTGACGCTATTGAAATGGACGACACCGAAGAAATGACTCCTGGCATGATGGAAGCTGTGAGCTTAAAAGCAGCCCCAAAGCCAGTAACCGCTGAACAAGGCGACGGCAAAGCAGGCCCTGTAGCTTTCAACAGCGGACAAACAGGAATGGCAGGCAGCCCAGTCAAGCCAACAGGCACTGAAGCCAAAGGCCGTCCAGCCCCAACAACCAAAGAATTGATCGGCGACTTTCAAAACAAGGCCGGTGGTAACATGAAGGATCCTTCTGCTGCTACCAAGCCACATTTGGCACAAGCCTCTGGTGTTAACACCAAGAGCCCATTGCCAGGACGCAAAGGTTAATTAAATGTCACGATACCTAAGAGAAAATCTTACTTTTAACCAGGCCAAGATCGAAGTCATCACTGAGGACGATGTGTCAGGCAAGGGTAAGAATCTCTACCTCAAGGGAATCTGCATCGAAGGCGACAAACGCAACGCCAACGAGCGCATTTACCCACGACATGAAATCATCAAAGCAGTAGAAACTATCAACGAACAGATCCGCAACGGTAACTCCGTTTTAGGTGAAGTGGACCATCCAGACGATCTCAAGATCAACTTGGATCGTGTGTGCCATTCGGTAGAAAGCATGTGGATGGACGGACATGCCGGTTGCGGCAAGTTGAAGATTCTACCAACGCCCATGGGCGAGCTTATTAAAACACTGTTGACTTCTGGGGTAAAACTTGGTGTATCCAGCCGCGGAAGCGGCAATGTTGACGATCGTACAGGACATGTAAGTGACTTTGAAATAGTCACTATAGATGTGGTTGCCCAACCCAGCGCACCCAATGCTTATCCAACAGCAATTTATGAAGGCCTCATGAACATGAAGCACGGTCATAGAATCATGGAAATGGCACGAGAAGCTGGTGAGGACGACAAAGTGAAGAGATACTTGGCAGGCGAATTAAAACGTCTGATCCGAGATCTCAAAATCTAAGGAGAAACCAGGCATGTTTGATGCTATTAAACCCCTGCTAGATAGTGGCTTGATCAACGAAGATGTCAGTAAGGAACTCAACGAAGCTTGGGACCAAAAACTGACAGAAGCTCGTGAACAGGTTCGTGCAGAACTCCGCGAAGAGTTTGCACAGCGCTATGAGCATGACAAGACAGTAATGGTTGAGGCCCTGGATAAGATGGTTACAGAAGGTCTGGCTGCAGAAATCGCACAAGTGGCTGCTGAAAAGCAAGCACTTGCCGAAGACCGCGTGAAGTTCCAAAGCAAGATGAAAGAGTCAGCACAGAAGTTTAACGGCTTCATGACTCACAAGCTGGCTGAAGAAATCAGCGAACTGCGCCGTGATCGTAAAATGCACGCCGAAGGACTGGAAAAGCTGGAAGGCTTTGTGGTCCACGCACTGGCCAGTGAGATTCAAGAATTTGCAAAAGACAAACGTGATGTTGTTGAAACAAAAGTTCGTCTAGTTCGTGAAGCTCGTGCTCAGTTGGAAGGTCTCAAAGCACGTTTCATCAAAGAAAGTGCTGAAAAGATGAGCCAAGCTGTTAGTAAACATCTCAAAACAGAACTCTCCCAATTGCAAGAAGATATCAAGATTGCTCGCGAGAACAATTTTGGTCGCAGAATCTTCGAAGCTTATGCAACTGAATTTGGTGCTACTCACCTCAATGAGAAGGCCGAAGTCAAGAAGTTGCATGCCGTGATTGCCCACAAAGACCAAAAGTTAGCGGAAGCAATTCAATTCAGCAAAAAGGCTCGCGCCATTGTTGAATCCAAAGAACGCGAAATACGTGTGATCAAAGAATCCAATGAGCGTCAAGCCACATTGGAAATGTTGCTGGCTCCCCTAAACCGGGAAAAAGCAGATGTCATGCGTAATTTGCTCGAAAGCGTGCAGACAAGCCGTCTGAAAAACGCCTTTGAAAAGTATCTACCAGCAGTGTTGGAAGACCGTTCAGCGAAAGCCAAAACAGTGATCGCCGAATCTATCTCCGCAGTTACCGGTGATAAAACAGCCCCGGCTCAAACCGTTGAACAAGAAGATCGCAGCAATGTGATTGACTTGAAACGTTTGGCAGGTCTGTAATTTTATAAATTATAGGAGACTTAAATGTCACAAGAATTATTAGAAAGTCGCTGGGGCGAGACCAAAGAAGCTCTGCTTGAAGGTCTAAAGGGCACCAAGCGCAACAGCATGAGTGTTATCCTCGAAAACACCAAGAAGTACTTGAAGGAATCTGCAAGTTCTGGTAGCACTGCCTCTGGCAACATCGCTACTCTGAACCGCGTGATTCTGCCAGTGATCCGCCGTGTGATGCCAACTGTTATTGCTAACGAGTTGGTTGGCGTTCAGCCCATGACCGGCCCAGTTGGTCAGATCCATACTCTGCGTGTGCGTTACGCTCAGAGCCTGACTGACAACAGCTTGGCTCAAACCAGCGTTTCTGCTGGCCAAGAAGCCCTAAGCCCATTCACCATTGCTACAGCATACAGCACTGTGCCACAAAACACAGCTACTGCTAGTGCTTACACTGGTGGTAACACAGCTACCATGGAAGGTACTGGCGGTAAGCAAATTTCCGTTCAGATCCTGAAGCAAGCTGTTGAAGCCAAGACCCGCAAGCTGCAAGCTCGCTGGACATTTGAATCAGCTCAAGACGCTCAAGCCATGCACGGTATTGACGTTGAAGCTGAAATCATGGCTGCTCTGGCTCAAG
>JACCED011909923.1_pt1 | contig 12319 bp, 7 predicted proteins | sample 7455021 | NCBI WGS metagenome assembly JACCED01 (sample SAMN15323456, study PRJNA562643) | freshwater metagenome | isolation source: river surface water | place: USA:Blue River Watershed | collected 2017-08-19
GAGAGAATCAGTATCAGATATTTAATAAAACAATCTGGGAAGTAGTCGAAGAAATGACGCTAAGACATCCAGGTTGGGTAGCTTCAACTGGACCATTTGGTTTAGGGCCTGAATATCGTTTATTCTTTGGTATGCCGAATGGAAAGTATTATAAACATCCATTAAGTGAAGTTGAAAAACAAAGATATAATGAAATTTTTGATTTATTTTTTGAACTCAATAGTTCGGGTAACTTTCAATTCAAAACAAGTATCGATAGTATTGATACCACCGATTTAGTTTCATTAAGTTCTGCTTCGATTAGAAGAAATTCAAAGTTAATATATGACGAAATAAAAAGACGAGAAACAGATGAAGCGATAGTTGAAGCAGTTTATAAATCGTATTTAAAAAGAAACATTTTAAAAGATTTTACAAATTCTATTTCTAATAGAATTACTACTTTCAGAAAGTATCATTATCTAACTACAGATACAAATATAGTATCTTCAAATATATCAATAAATGATAAGGCAATAAATACTGTTAAAGTAAATTATTTACATATTGATTCTGAAAATGTAGCTATGCTTTCAGACACGATTCACACTAGAAAATTACAAGCGCATCCTTACATACCTGAAGATGCAATAAACGAAGCTTCATGGAGCCAAAGTAATCCAGATACTATTCAATGTAAGGGTTATGGAGCTGCATTGAGATATGGAATGAGTCTTTTAATTAATGGTGCAAAAGAAATGTATGATGGAGAAATCATAACAATAGGAAATCCATCTATCAATCCATTTGACATAGTTCTAGTTGAAGATAAAGTCAATGGTGTTTCGGGCCCAATTGAAGTAGAAGCAGTAACTCATATGTTTAGTTTTGAAACTGGATTCTTAACAGAAATAAAACCAAATGCTTTAGTAGCAGGAAATGAAGCAATGACTTACTCTATAACTTCTACTGCTCCAGTATTTTTAGCAACAGAACAAGTTGTAAAAAGAATTTCAAATAGAAGTTATGCTAATGGAAAACCAAATGAAAAAAGAAAAGTTGATGAAGATACAAGAAATGAAATAAAAGCTATTCTTGCAGATTACTTTACTGTACCTAATAAAAATATTTTCAATTCTTTTGTAGGTTTAAATAAACCAAACTTTTGGTTCGATTATGTAAATAAAAGTGGATTTGAAAGATTATTCAAAAGTGATACTATAACCAATAAACAATTAAAAGAAATTACAAATACATTAGAAGAAGCAGTGTTAGAAAATATTATATCTGCTCTAGAAGCAAATAGAATTGACACCTTGGTAAATATGAAACAAGGTTTATTCCAAGTTCCACAAGGAATTTTAGATAGGTTTCAAAAAATAAATAGCGATATTTTTACAGCCGGTACAATATCTGCTATAGTTGGAGGATCTGTAAATGCTTTAGCTTCTAGATTTACAGTTGAAACTTTAAGCAAAGGTTGGGTAGTTAACTCATTAGGTTTACTTAAAAACTCAGGAAAACTAGGAGCAATTGTAGCAGTTGGTAGTTTAGTTTTTGGAGATAAAATAGAATCAATTGTAGAAGGTTATATGCAAAATGAAGGTACATTAAATAATGTACTGGGTCTAACTCAAGAGACTCGTTTTTCTAAAATAAACGATGGTACTTTATTACATATATTTCCTTTATATAAAAACGATAGAGCTTTAATAGGTGCTGGATTCCAGTATATTCGACAAAATGAAATCTGGCATAATCGAGTTGGATCTATATACAATGACATATCTGATGCAGCACGAGGATATATTCAAGCAAAAAAAGAATTGCAGACAAGAACTTCTCTACTATCAGACGAAGAATTAAAAAAGTTAGAAACATTAGATTCTAACAACCCCTTTCAAACAGTCACTGCATTTTTATATAATAGATATATAGCTGCTGACGATATTACAACTGATGAAAAATATAAAGAAACAAAGAAAGCTCTAATTCTTTCAAATACAAGTCCAGATGGTTTATTACAGATAGATTTTTAAGGTATAAAAATGTTAAACAAAAACAACAAAAATATAAAATCAATAATTGAAAAGAACAAACAAGCAACAAATAATAGTATTGAGTCTTAAAAAAGAAAAGAAAAAATTTTTGAAGATATTTTAGTTTTAGAAATTTTAGAATCTAATGTTAAATCAAAATACATCAAGGATTACACATGTGCTTCTGGAATTGAATTTGTTTGTGCATATGCCCATCTTCATGGATATTATTATGCGCATAGATTATCTAAAATGACAGAAGATCAATTTAGATCTAATTTTGGGAGTAATGGAAATGTTATTGGAAGAGAATTCAAATTAGAAGTTAAATCTTACTCTAATAAAGATATTAAAGATGGATTATTAGTTTTAATTCCAACTGAAGCAGAACAAAAAGAAAGAGAAAGAAATATAGATAGCGACATTTCTTTCTCTTTAGGAAACTTAAATCAAATTAGTGGCGCTTTTATGGATAGGATCGAATGGAAATATCTGGAACCAAAAGAAAAAATTGGGTACATTTGGAGTAATATAATTCCAAAGAAAGATGTAAATAATGTCTAGCGCTAGAAATAAAAAAATAAAAGCTCAATTCAATTCATTGTGTAATGCAACTATATTATGCGAAATGCATGCTGTAACTATTTCAGCTGGCAATCCGGCAATGAATCTAATTGATGTTACAGACAAAGGTATAACTATACAAACAGATGCAGAAAAACCTTTAGCTCTTATGGCTACTAATATATATGGGCCATATTACGAGTGGAATACAAATCCCTTTGCCCTACTACTACCAATGATAGGTAATGTAAATCCTAGAGCAACTTTTCAAATACCTTTTTCAGATAACACTAGCGACTTAGTAACTACTACTTCTATTTTTGCAATTATAAGCGGAGTTTAATTATGCCAATCTCACTCAAAACAACAGACTTACAATTAACTTACGAAGGTGATCTTAGATTATCTTTAGATGCAAATGGTATTGCTGATTTAAAAGAAATAACAAATGAAGAAAATGAACTTCTAATGCAAAATATTGTTTTGCGATTATCTTCGAAGCAAGACGATTGGGCTGTATTAAATGATAAAATAATACCATTGGATCTTAGTATGTTTTTAGGAATGCCACTAAATGAAACTCTTACTAATGCAATTATAAACAGAATTATTAGTGGTTTGGTTTTTGGAAATTTACTTGCTCCAGATGAGATATCCGTAGCAAGCGTTTACTATGCTTTAAATGAATGTTATTTAGCCTTTAATATTAGACCAAAAAACAATCAAAACTATAAAAAAGCTTTGCTTATAAGCTATGATAGTAGTAACAATATGCTAACTCCAACAGTAATCGATTATATAGAGAGATAACATGACAACATATGTAGATTTAAATAGTAGTTTTAAAGCATCTACAAGTTTAAAAGAAAATATTAAAACAAAACTAAATATAGATTTGTTGAGAAACGATTCTGTAGTTAATGTTCTTAGTAGTTCTATTGGGCAAGAGATTAGCAGGCTATCTCTAGACGTACAAACTATGTACAATAAAAGTAATTATTTAACAGCTGAAGGTGCGGATTTAGATAAAATTGCATTTAATCTTTATGGAATGCAGAGATTGCCATTTACATATGCAAAAACAAAAGAAGCAGATACAAATACTTTTATTATGTTATCTCCTTTTTCAAATTATACTAGTTTTATGGCAGCGAATAACAATAGCCCAATTGTTATTCCTAAAGGTACTGTATTGACTGACAATATATCTTCAAATGGAGATCTAGGTTCAGTGCAATTCATGACTGATAAAGAATATATTTTAACTAACGGTTCTAAGAGATTTGTCGGAACTATAGCTATTACTAGTGGAAGTGGTCAAAATATAGATAGGGGCGTTGTTAAGTATTTGAATTTTACTAATTATGCAGATGCATTTAATAGAACTTTAATTGCCGGAAATACATCACCTATTATAAACGGAAGAAACTCTGAATCGGATGACGAATTTCGTAGAAGAATTCAATTATTCATTAGATCTAAACAAACCAATAGTTACAATGATATAAATTTAACTTCTATTGCAATTCCAGGAATTATAACTTCAGAAATCATTCCAGGTTACTACGGTATCGGTACAACTGGAGTTGTTATTTTCGGTCCAAATAGATTAGCTACTGATTCAGAAGTTTTAAATTTACAGAATCAAATTGATTCAAAATACTTTGGCGTCAGTAGAATCTATGTTAGCAAAGGTTTCTTTGTTTATTTAGATTTAGAAATAAGAATGACTACTAGGGTTGCAGTATCTGATATTGATAAAAATGCAATAAGAACTGAACTTAAAAATATTATCAATTCTTATCTTATGAAAAATGTAAATACAAGAGAAGTTAATTTAGATTCTGTTCAAACTGAAATATCAAGAATATTTAGAAATAATAATGGCATCGAATTACAAAAAAAAGACGGAAGTATTTTTAGTAAAAAATATATAAGAAAAACAACAGAAAGAAATTCTTTAAATACGGTAGGTTTGGAAATTCCAAGCAATGTAATAAAAGTTCAAAGAGATGAAAGAATTCTTATAAATGACATTGATATCTTTTTTGATTTTGTTAGTTCTGGAGTTTAATTATGGACAGCTTTACAGGTAGAATAATTAGAAACAGGTATCCATCTTGGACAAAAATATACAAAGATGATTCCGCTGTAGCTTCTGTTTTGTTTAATGAAATAGGTAATGAGATAGAAAAAATAAAAAGCAGCTTGTACTCTAATTTTAAATGCTTCTCAGATCCTTTAAAATCTCCATCTTTAACTCCTAATCAAATTTACTCTTTTGATTTTAAAGATTACGATTACTATAAAGAGTTAAGTAAAATAGCTACTAACTACAAAAGTATAAAATTTTTTAAATTTATAAATAATTTACCAATTGAATTAAACGCATTTGATATAAATTTCTTCGGTAAAGAAAGTTTTTTTAATAGCTATTCTGAAGAATTTGAAATAAACGAAGAGCTAAACTTTGAAAATACTAATTTAATTTTGACATTAGATAAACAAAATTCAAACGATTATTTTGATATTGAAATTGATAAAAGTTTAAAATTTACTAATCGAATTAAATTTAAAAAAGCAAAACATGTTTACATAAAAATATCTGATTGTGATTTTTTCTATTCTAAAGATAACAGTATTAAAAACATCACTTTAAATACTTCTTTCTATGTAACCATTAGAGGTTACGACTTACTAAATTTACCCGTAGAAGAAACTGTGTTTGTTTACGAAAATCAAATATACAAAAGTAAAAATAAATTTTTATCTATAAATGATTTGGGTCAATCTTCTTTATATAAAACTATTGGTGGTCCTTGTTTGACAAGGCATGGTTTTAATGGAAAAGTTGAAATTTTAAATTATCCAATAAACTATGATGTTATAAAAATAAATTCAAAAGAATTAGCTAAAGATGCCACTGCTAGACTTGATGAATTTTACGAAAAACAAAATTCTGCAATGTACATTTCTAATGATTTCAATGATAGATCTGAAATTTCATATTTGTTAAAACTTATCGAACAACCAAACATTGCTTATAACAGGTATAAAGGTGATATTTTTTATACATTGTTTTCGCAAGCAATTTTAGGATTAGAAAACGATGAATATATTCAGGATATCGAATACAATTATTTAACATCTAAATTGCTAGCAATATCTAATAAAGCTAAAATTTACTTTTTAAATTTGGGAATGACTGAAGTTAAAACGCCAACACTGTTTCAAAACTCAGTTGAGTATGATATTTCTTTTGAGTCGATGTACCAAAAGTACTCATTGAATGATACTGCTTCCGTAATAGTCAGACATGGAAATGCTTCAACTTTAATAAGTAAAATAATTTTAATATGCGAATACCCAGATAAATCTATCAAATATATAGCTTTTAATTCAGATTTTAATGTTATTTTATCTACTGAACCTTATGTACATTCAATAGAATCTCATCCAGAAGTCGAAAAACTTTGGCGACAATTCAGTTTTAATATTGATTTAGAAGAAACTGGGCAATATACTTTTTACTCTATTTCTTTGAATCCTTTAAATTTAGAAAAAGAATTAATTAATCTTTTTAGAAAATTAGAAAAAAACGAAATTACTTTTAACTTCTTTTACAATTCGGTTCAATCCTATTTAAGGACAAGTTCAAATCCAAAAGGACTTAGAATAAATTCATATTCTTTAATTTCTGAATCTAACACTCCAGTTTATTCTTTCAATACAGAAATTGATTATTCAAATGACCCTTTATTTGGTATTTATATAGACAATATCAAAAATGAAATATTTATTGCTAAAACAAAAAGTGAAGTGATTGAATCGATGCACGTAATGAAACAAAAACAAAATTCAGTTTTAGTAGATATTTTCAATGGACAAATTTATTCTTTTGAAAATTATAACAAATATAAGCTAGAAGTAGAAGCGCTTAATGGCGACATATTCAGTTATACTAGAGGTGCAAATGAGTAACGCTTATCCACAAAACGATACTTCTCCTACTGGAGGATTGCCAGTAAACATAAATAACAATACAGATAACATTAATTTTATGTTTAATTTTGCAATTGACTCAACTTTAGATTTGAAAGAAATTGCAGATAGTTTAGAAACTTTAATCTTGAATGGAAAAAATCCAAATCTAGGAGATCAGATACATGAAGATCTCTCTAAAGTTTTGAACTATAAAAGAATTAAAAATATCTTCACAATAGAAAACAAAAAAAATAATAAGTGGTTTTTTATAAATAGAAGTATTTACTTAAATTTTGATGATAAAAATGTAGAAATTGATTTAAACAAATATAAATTTATAAGTAGTTTGATTGAAGAATTAAAAAGAATAAATTATGAAAATAACAATTCGCTATATGAAATTTCTTATCATGAAAATTACGAGCTTTATAAATATTATAAAACTTACAATCTAGAATATTGCTCGAATTTACAAGTAGAAGTAGATTTAGTTCCTGAGTCCTTAGCTTTTGAAATACCGGAAGAATTATTTGTAACAGATATTATTTTTCCTGAGTTTTACAAGAATGTGATGAAATTAGCTAATACATACGATGAATATTTGTCATCTATGGCATCTGAAAATTCTTACATTTACTATTTTAACGAAATAGAAAATATACTTTACTTACCGTTAATAATGCTAAATGTATCAATGTCTATTGTTGCTATAAAACGTAATTTTAATTTCAATTGGTCCGAACTTAAAATTAATCACTTAGCACATGAAAGTGCAAAGAAAATAATAAAAACAAAAGAAAGTAATTACTATGAATTATCTAGTAAAGGTATTCATATTTTTGATCTAGTAAGCAAATTACATTCATCAGTTTGGGGAAAATAACATGGCTATTACATTTAAATACGAAATACTTAATTTAGATACTGCTGGTTTGGAAAATGTAATTAAAATTTACGATGTTCTTGGAGGAAACGGAACGTATAGTTTAAGTATTGACAATCAAAACGTTGGTAATTTTGAATTCGATTTTTTAACGGAACCATTAGTCGATGGTTCTTATCTGTTAAAAGTATCTAGTGATTCTGAATTTTCAGAGCAAACAATATCAGTTAAATCAAAATTAGATTACCTGTATGAAGATTACGGATATCAAGACACTCTATTACCTTCAAGAGAAATTGTAAAAAACAAATTCGAAACAAAAATATATGAAATAATTTATTTTGTATTTGAAGATTTAAGTATAAGTGACAATATATTTCACCTAAGAGATGAAGATGGTTTTAAAATAGATCTAACAATTCCATTTGACAGCTATAATATAGCTACAGATTTATCTGTAAATGATACTACAGGAGGCTATATTCACAATGCATATGAAGGATTTGACAACAAGTCTTACGTAAGTAATGTTGTTACAGGATGTGAACTTGTAAGTATAAATGAAATTGATAGAAAATTTATTCCAGAAATTTCCATTGGAACATATACTATAAACGAAAAAACACAAAGATTCTATAGCGATAAATCTGTGACTTATATTTTTGAAGATTCAAACGAATATGTATTAGAAACTTCAGTTTATTATGATCAAGTTACCGTATATAAGAGAGATTTAAATTTTAATAACATCCCTTACATTATATATAAATCTGTTGATATTTTAGACAACCTTGATTTCACTTACAAATTGGATTTCACCAGTAATAGAATTTTAGTTTCTAATAAAAAAATAAATTTTAAATCTATTAGTGAAGAATTCCAATCATACAATAATCAAGAAAAGTTTGAATACATAACAAAGATGGGTGAAGATAAGGGATTTGGAAATGGAAGTAAAAGAATATTTTACACTAATATTTTCCCTATAAAGCCAAGTAGTATAAAATTATTTGGGGTTACTTCTTCTAATGATTTTGAAGAATACGATTTAGATTCTTTAATTGTGAATCCATATAAAGGCTTTGTGTATTTAAAAGTAAATAGTAATCCTAATTTAAAATATTATATTTTTTATGATGTAATTCCTAGATTAGATTTTGAATATAGTTTGGAAAATAAAAACAGAAGCAATTTCAATTTAGATCTTCGACCAATAAATAATCAAAATCAAACAGGCTTGATATGTATAAACTACGAAGAAAAAAATATTAAAAAGATTAAGTTAAATCAAGAAAGGCATTTGGGCGACGACTATTTAATATATAAGCCAACCTGCAATATTGGAGTTGATAGTTTAGTCTTAAATGCAGAAGTTTTAAACGCTAACAACAATCCAGTAGAAGAAATTCCTGTGCGATTTAAAATTGAAACGTTACCAAATGAAGATGGTGAAAATGGATATTTGAATGACTCTTCTTTCTTAGATGGAGTAATTGATTTATCAAACAATGAGGGTATAAGCAGATGCGTATATTATGCTCCTTATAGAGAGAATTCTTTACTTAGAAATATCTTAAATTTAGATCGAAGAACAGTAACTATATCAGCAAATAGCGAAGAGAACAAAGATCCAACAAGTTTTTTTAGTAATGAAGTTTTTCTGTATTATATTAGAGAAATTGGAAATAATAAAAACTTTGATTTCTATACAAAGGATAAAGATTATGTGATTTTCTACGAATACGATTCTGATCTTTCAGTTTATAAACCTATAAGTCCATTGACGACTGTCTCAAACGGAGATAATGTTTTGTTTAGATACTCTAGGCTTTTTGATACTAATATACAAAAAGAACAATTGAAATTATACGCGCCAAAATATATAAAGATAACAGCAAGCGCTGTAGATCCAGCAACTGGGCAGACTATAGTTTCTAATCCACTTTACATTAAATTAGTTTTTCCAAACTATCTTAAGGGAAATGTAATTAGTAATAGTCAAGCAAGTTACTTAGGTTATGGAATGCCACCACAAACAAACGACTCAGGTACTGGTTTAGGCGGCGCAAATTATCTTACTATAAATCCAAACGACATTTATAGTAAAATGAGCACAACAATAACAATACAAAATCAACAATAGAGGATACGATGTTAAGTAATCTAATTAGCACTAATATACCAATGCCTAATTTTGTTGCTGGTGAAAGACCTTCAGCTAACAAATTTAATTCTTTTTTTAGTTATTTAAATTACAAATTAATGTTTGTAGGTTTAGCTGTTGGTGACTTGTATGGTAGTAGCTCTAGTCAATTACCTAAAAACAAATGGGGAAGAAGCTATTTTAGTAACAATTACTCTGTGAACTCAACAGACAATAGACAAATAGATATAATCTCTTTAGCAAATCTTATTGGTCCTGCATCTAATTTAAATCCTAGACTGATATTAAATGATTTGCAAAATTATCAGATTCAAAATGAAGTGATTCCTACGGGTGTTTCGGAGTATCAATTAAAAGCAAAATACGGCCTTGTAAATAGTGTTATTATTCCACTATATACAAGAGTACATACATTTCAAAGTTTAGATGCAGATGATAAATTTCTTTACAATGCAGTTACTGGCGCAATTTATTTCTATAATAAAACTACATCAAACTTAAATGTTAATTATACATGTAGCTTTACAAATAACGGTACAAATTATTACGGCGCTAGCTTCAATGTAATTCCAGATCCTAATACATTTGAAGCATATTCGGAAGCAGACGATGTTTCTGAATACTTTTTATCTATCACGTTAAATTCAGTAGACAATTCTTACACAGTTGGATTACCTCTTATTGGTGCACAACAATCAAATATTTTTGATAATCAAACAGGTGGGTCTGTTGTAATTGATGGTACCAATCCTAACTTTAGAAAACAGATAAAGTTACCTGAAAACATTATTGATTTTTACAGTATAGCTGAAAATATTAATTCACCCATACCAAGCAACTTTGTTGTTTTAAAATGCTATACTACAAATGAAGTGTTTAAAGATGCTACATATTACTATATAGATGAAAAAACAATTAGAATCGAAAACCTAAGTATCGATCCTGAATGTTTAGCTACCGATGATTTTGTTTTAATTACAAATGGTACTAGTATAACTTCATCTATTGACGATCTAAATGTTAAATTTGCTAAGCATAAACACGATGGCTCTTTTGGCGATTCTAAGATATCTATAACAAATATTGCAGATATCTTCAGTAAACAAGATAACGAATTTAAGTATTTTCCATCTATTAACGGTATTGATATGAATTGGATGCCGCAATATTTACATAGAAATGGTTGGTCTTTAAATGTAGATGAAATCAACGATGACAATGTAATGCGTGGACCATTAGTACTTAATGAGGGCGTAAAACTATTTTTTAAAAAACCAGATGACGCTGATGGATCCACTACTCCTAATATCGTAAGCGGTACTTTTTCTATTCTACCTATTTTAGTGTTTCAAACTTTTAATCATTTTTTGCTTATTAATTCTAATAAATCGATAACAATAGAGTCATTCGAGAATAGCGTTGAGATGGTAGCAAAAGTCGGAAATTCTGTTTCAATGAGGTTAAAAGCTACATTCAATCACGTCAGATTAGATAGCGAATCTGTCAATTTGCAACATTCAGAATTTGTCGAAATAAAATCTGATAAAATTAAATACGATTCTTATACAGACGATTCCAAAATAGAAAGCATATATAACGAAGAATCAGAAATTCATTATAGTAAAAGTACAATATTAGATAGAAGCGGAAAAATAAAAAGCGAATATGTTAATATTGGTTCCACCAATGAATTACAATTAAATGAAATTAAGTTTGAAAATATACAAGATAGCCAATACATAATTGTTGAAAAAGAAAATAACCTAACTCAAAATTCAAATTTCTTACCAACAAATGATGAAGCAGAATTGTATCGCTTGAGAAGCGAAGAAACAAGAACCATTATAATTAATTGTATTCCTACTGCACAATCAAGCGTATTTGAAAATACTCTAGGTATGCTCCCAACTTATTTAATACCATTTGGAGAAGTAAGCGAACCAGGTCTTCTTACTGAAAAAGTAGGAGATTCTTTTAAATTTACTAACGATTTATATAGCTTGGCACCAAAAGATTTAAAAGATCTTATGCAATTTCAAAATAACTTAAGATCTAAACTCATAGGTAAAACCATACCTGTTGAACCTAATAATTATGCTAAAATCTATTCTACAGCTAATGGTACTTTAAAATTTGCATTAATCAGAAGAGGAAAAGCGTTATCTTTCAGAAGTGGTGTTTTGAATTCAAACGAATATGATTATCAAGTAAATAGCCAAATTAAAAGTTTAGCAAATTACATTAGTGTAAATCATAGAGACCACATGTTAGCCTATGATCAAACAGTGCATGGCAAACCAATAAATACAATTTCAAGACTAGATAGATTCAAATTAGACATAGCTGATAAATTTTATGAAGCAGATCTAGTTTACATGTTAATTAAACCAGAATCTATAAATAAAGAATATGATGATTTAACCATAGATGATATCGATACTTCTGTTGAGATTAGATATTTAGAACTTCGAGAATTACAAACTTTAATTCATGGATTTAATCCTGCTTCTGGATCTAGAAGTGAAACTACACTTAGTCCAGAAGATGTTTACAAATTATTTTTCTATGTCGATAATGATAGCGACAGTTGGAAAGATGTAGTAGGAATGAACTTTATCATGAGATTAACTAAAACACATTGGTTTAGAGAATCATTTCCTATAGTACGTATAAATACTTCAAAAACAAATATCATAAACATAGATC
>JACCED010054447.1_pt1 | contig 12312 bp, 13 predicted proteins | sample 7455021 | NCBI WGS metagenome assembly JACCED01 (sample SAMN15323456, study PRJNA562643) | freshwater metagenome | isolation source: river surface water | place: USA:Blue River Watershed | collected 2017-08-19
TATTGTTTCCCAAATATTTAATGAAATATCTATTGTTTCCCAAATATTTAATGAAATATCTATTGTTTCCCAAATATTTAATGAAATTTGTATTATTATTCATGTAGAACCTTTTTATTTTTCTATAAAAGAGTATGTTAAAAGAAAAATATCTAAAACGGCCTTCACCGCCAGTTTCCGCCCAAGACCACCCAAACAAAATAATGAAAGGAAACGATGAAGAAGAATACGTTTCAAAACCGAATAAAAACGGTATCTATAAATGGCATAAGCTCGTTTGGAAAAATACGGCGGAAGAATATTACATGCAATTCCCAGAAAATTATCTCAACAAAAAATTCTATAAATATAAAACAACTGAACTACTAAAAAAATTCAAAAAAGTTGCGTCTGAACTGAAAAAGAACAATATATTGTTTTTAGAAATCGGATGGAAACGCGTCTATTATTTTATTGATTACGCATGGGAAGAGGCGGATAAGATAGCAAAATATAAAACGCCTTTCATATTTTACACAAGCAACGCGCTTTTTTGGTCGAAAAATAAAGGAGAAATTGATATAAAATGGGACCTTTCAAAAAAGGAGTTTGGAATAGTTGATAAAATATTTGGGCGCATTTTTGGAAATAAATATAGCCGTCCTAAGAATAAAAATAAGGCAATTATAATCAAAATTTAGAATTTATCATATTTCCTTAAATTCAATTCTATTATCATTTTCATTCATATATTTGTAATATATTGCTTTCTTTTTTATTTTTGCGTAATCTTTAATGCTATGAATAATTATCTTATTCGCAGTATTTACTGTAATCATTTTTTTAGCATCATTAAATTTAATTAATAATTTACAGGACTTTCCTTTTTTACCGCCAATCCAATAACTGCGACTTTTATCTCGACTTATATATATAAAAATCTTATCTTTTGATATGGATATATTACACCACACATTTTTACTGGTTTGTAAATCACTTTTATAATATATATCCACTTTACTCTTATTTAACTTTATCTCAAACATTTGCTATTATATCTATATATATAATAATTTATAATAAAATCAAATAAAAATTGTATATTCATCTCTTATATATTTGGAAAAATATCGGGAAAATAGAACCTGTTTTGGGGGTTAGCCCCTTTACCCCGCTGGCGGGGAAAAAGGGGTTCATTCGTTTTCAGCATACAAGCAATAAATATCCAACCGACCAGTCCGGCCCAGCCGTTGAGCCCGTCCAACAACCTGATTCATATTATCCTGCGTCATTTTGTGCATGATAATAACAACATCCGTTTTTTCCAAGTTCAACCCGCTTCCGCAGTATGTCGCATTCAAGAATAAGTTCTTGATATCTCCACTGTTGTATTGCTCAATCAGGTTCGTAATATGACCAATTGACCCCTTTAATGGGTATAACTCATTCTTCCGAGCATTCCGGAAAGCTTCACCAAGCTGTGATACATTCCCCTCAAATTCCGAAAAAATGAGAATCCTCTTCGTCTGTTCAATTTGCGTCCGCAATAAATGCTCCAAATTCTCAATTTTAGTATGTTCAATCGAAATCCATTCAGTTGGCTCTTTCTTTTTAGATGCTCGGTCGCCTTTGAATTCTCCAACATAGAGCAATTTCTTCAAGTCGAGCGGGGCCCTACACAATGGACAAACAATCGGTAAATTATTCTTTTCTTGATGTGAATAATGCGCAGTAATACTCTCCAAGTCGAACTTGTTATTACAACATCCGGTAATAACCGGCTTCATAATATCAATGTGCATGATTGGGTCAATATCGCATTCACTAATCCGAGTTTGAACATCCATAATCTTTTCGTTAATCTTATCAATCTTCTCTTGCGATTTCGCAATTGATTCTTGCTTCATTTGTTCCGTAGCATAAATCATTATTTTCTTCGTCTCGTGAATCATCTGTGCATTCTCCAAATCATTCTGTAAATTCTTACATAAAACTTGGATGATATTGCTTTCTGAAACAGTTGGGATTCCCAGTGTTGAAATAACTCCTTCAACATCCTCCGCCAAAAGCATACTCCGGACTTCTTCCGTAATAATCCCAGAAAATATATTCAATAGACGCGATGTCTTACAGCGAATCATGACTGTATTTGGACTCTCCAATTGGATACTCGAATCAATATATTCATCATTATTTTTGATGACATTATGATTCAATGATGAGTAGTAAGACCACGTATTGATGTAATCTTTGATGAATCCATTGTTCGAATGACGAAACATATCATTAAGAGATGATGAAATAAACCAGACAAAGTTAGCCTGTAATTTCATTGAGTTCGGGATGTTAATCGCATGAACTTCATCTACAAATATGCGACTCACATTTTTCTTAATTGAATTATTCCACTCCAAAGCGAAAACATTCCAAAATTTATTTGTTACCAAATATACAACATTTTCAGTTATATCTTCAAAAAATTGTCTTTTCTTAGAATCATCTGTCTCATCCTTGTATTTCATTATTCTCTCTCGAAAAAATTGGTAATCTTTTGAGGAGTGAATGATAAAATATCGGATATTTGTATATTTCGACATATAATCGGCCCATTGCGATAACAAATTGTGCGGAATAAGAATAATATTCACACTTACGGTATTTGAAGCAGTGTTTATTTTCCTGAATGAAGAATGCGTAATAATACCACCTCCGTATCCATTCGAAATCCGCCTGTAATTGACGACCGGTTTTTTCATTATCATCGCTAATACAACAAATGATTTACCAGACCCCACTTTACAAGCTAATATCCCGAATGTTGAAAAATAGTAAGTCTCATTGATGAGTATCCCTTCATTACTTTCAATCATGAGACAGTGATAAAGAGCAGTCTTCTGATGATTCATCAACTGAATTTTAAGCCCTTCTACATTGCTTTCTTTGGGATGAGTATCGTCCAGATTTTTCAAATCATAAGGGACTTCTTGACTATTATCTAAATTAAATGATTCCATTTTGTTATTATATAATAAACTCCTATTTTTAAATTCATTTTTTACTTTTTATAATAAATTCCATTATCTTCTAATACCAATATTCGGTCCCATTGTAATCACAACATGCTCCTTTTATTTCGAGGTCTCTCTTCATTTTTTGAATCATTTTTCCATGACAATCCCAACACATATTGTTAGATTGATGAGGTTTATGGCACTTGTAGCAATCGTTGCGTTCAGTAGCTGATTCCATTTTATTTATATATAATATTATATTTATATTTATTTCAATTTTTATCTTCAATTATAATTATGACTCAGAAAAATGAAGCAGTTAAAAATATTGTGGCTGGGAGCGTCGCCGGAATAGCAGAAGCGGTCGCCACATGGCCATCAGAGAACGTAAAAACAAAGATGCAATTCAAAGGGAATCACCTCAATCTAAAAAATACTGCGTTTGAAATTTATAAAAAGGATGGGTTCTTTGGGTTTTACAGGGGGTTAACTCCGGTTCTTTTTTTCAATATTCCCAAGGTCGCCAGTCGCTTCTATGCGTATAATATATTTTCCAAGCACCTACAAGAGAAATCTTTTCATAAAGATACGGTCTCTATACTTTCTGGATTATTCGCAGGTTTTGTTGAATCAACGCTCATCACGGTCCCATCGGAAACAATTAAGACGAAAATGATTCGGTTCCCTCATATGAAAACTATGGATGTTGTTCGCGAAAGTGGAATACGAGGACTCTATTTAGGATACTTTCCGACTCTATATAGACAATCGCTGAATCAGGCAAGTCGCTTCTATTTTTTCAATAAATACAAGGATTATGTATCAAGTCGGGAAAAATTTACGAATACACACTCATTTTGGGGCGGAGTCGGGGCCGGTATTTTCTCGGTTATCGTATCATCTCCAATGGACGTCTTGAAAACGCAAATGCAGGAAGAATCCGCGAAACAGAAAAGCAGTATGGTCCAACTGTCGAAATCAATTTATAATTCGTATGGGGTTCTCGGCTTTTGGAGGGGGAGCTTCGCCCGATTAACGAGGGTCGCCCCCGGACAAGGAATAATGTTCCTAACTTTCGACTACATAAGTAAATTATTCTAATTATAAAAATCAAAGCGATGCTTTGATTTATTCAAGCGAAACTATCGATTTACTCAGAAATCAGCATTGTGAAGACCTCGCCGGATTGACCATCCATGAAAACATGAACCGGCTTTCCTTGTGGTGTTCCTTCCGAAACCGGCTCTCCTTCTGGCTGTCCTTTTTGTTTCTTTCCTTTGGATGGTAAAGAAACAGAAGAAGCTTCTTCTATCAACACCGATATTCCCAAATAATATGGGCGCGAATCAGATAGCGTTCCATGATAAGTCAGTGATGGGATATGAAAAAATCCAGTTTCATCATATGTCCAATTAACATCTGAATTGTGAAAACGGGTCCACTGACGAACCAATTCCAAGCAAGGTTCCTCAATTTTGAGAATCGCAGTTGCGTAATTTTCTTCTCGTTTTTGCTTGTGCTCTTCCGGCGTCAATTCTTGTGATAAAGCACAATTCTGCGAAGAATAATCGTGAAAGATTTCATTCAAGTTTTGAACGATGTCGAACCCGTCAACACAAAATTTCTGAAATTGAGAAAAAACATCGGGAACATCTTGACTAGATTTCATCAATTCTCCATACACTTTCCCATGCATTGAATCTTTTTTCTTTCTACTCAATGGATATAATGGAATGGTCAATTGATTGCAAATCTTTTTCAAAACACCACTAACATGACTATCAACTTCTGAGCGACATTCAAGTGCATCAATGAATTTTTTGATTTGTGGATGGTTGAGTTCTTTCAAGCAGTCAAAATACTCCTCTTTCGACAATCGATACAACTCTGAACACTGTTTGACACTTAGTGGTAGTGGTTTCTTTCCAGAATCAGTCTTTAACGGGGTTTCAGAAAAAATCAAAGAATTTCCATCGGCTCCTGTTGAAATAAACCATTTCTTTCCACCATCATCAATCCAAAGTTTTCCTTCCTCCATCTGAACTTCAAATCTTTGAGACTTTGAATTCAAGACAAAGAGCTTAACATACCATGTATGAATCATTTGACCACTATTCTCATCTTGAACAATTTCTTGAACAAGTTCGGTTTCCAATGATGAAAATCGGTCTGGGAAACGATCCTTCAAACCACAAAGAAGCAGATGAAGATACTCTCTTAATGACTTCGAGGTATGCATTGTTTTTTCTTCTCCCATAATGCTTATGAAAACACGCAGGAAATCCTTGACTACGATAAGCTCTGAAATTAGGGTAGACCGAAGAAGTCGATCGATAAAATCTTGCGCAGTCATGATTCCATCAAGAACGATTCCGAGTTTTTTCAGAAATTCGTCAAATGAACCAACATCAATTGATATCTTCCTTTCTTTATTAGACAGACTCAGTGAAACACCAGATATCGAGATTTTCAAGAAATGACTCAACAACAGCCCGATAAAATATCCTAAGCAATTGGATTCATACGCCTTCTGAAAATCAGTCGCGATTTTGATTTCCAGCTCAATGTAATAGTTGGCTGGGTCTGAACCTTCTGGAAGATTGAACATTCCGATGAGTTCTTCTGGACGAATATTCAAATGTTCAGATAATGTATCAAGAGACAATGTGAATGTTAAATCATTTGACTTTGCTTGTTGAGGTTTTCCATTTTCTTGTTTCGGTTTTAACTTTTCAAAGCCAAGCGTAGTCGTCAATATCGTAATGATACGGTTTGCTTGTTCAAGATTTGGAACATACACATCAGCATCACCACGAAAAATTCCTTTTGAACAATTGATAAGATGGTAAACAAATGAATATGTTGAAACTCCGAAACGAATTAGAAGTAGTATCAACGAATGAAAGATTGATTGTGGGATACGAACTTTCTTTCTTTCGACATTCGCGGTTTTCTGTTTCTTTGGGTCTTCAAGACAAAACCGGTCGGAATGCGCAGAGACAAGTTGTACGAGTAGTCGCGTGAACTCAGTTGTTGTTCCATCAACCGCAGTCGGAACATACTTGAATTGCTGGAATGAAACCTTTTCAAAACATGTAGTTCCATCCTGTAATCCGAATATTTCATCGAACGTATAGACGCTTTCACCAAAAATAACATTCCATGTATCATTTTCGAAAAGGATCGTATATTGTTTCTGATTTTCCATCGGAGTTTGACTTTCTTTTTTCCATGTAACACGGTTCATCGGAACAATTGTTCCAATTCCATTTCCAAAAACATGAGTCTTTCCATCTGATAAAACAATAGAAACAATAATAATAGTTCCATCACCTAAATGAAAATATGTGATTATAGAAGGATTATTTAGCGATTTTTTCGCTTGTAGCATTTGTTGTGTTTGAGACATTTTGCCGTTAAATAACTAATTTTCCTCCCAATATTACCATCAATTTTTATAAATAATTTGTGGGAATTCCCACAAATTAAAATCAATACTTGAAATACTGAACATATCCTTCTTCAAGAAGTTCTGGATTTTTGCTTACGTAGTCTCCGTCTGCCCGAATCAACCGGTCCAATTCCGCATGAAACTTCGCAGTCTCATCATCAATCGAATCTTTGAATGGATCATACCAAAATTGGTCAAATTGAACACCAGAAACTGACGTTCCAACAAGACTTTCATAATGAATCAGTGTTTCAAATGAAAGTCTTGTTGTTCCATCCATGTCAAGTATATCAAAATTGGAACCATCCGTAGTTGAAACAGTATATGAGTATTGATGGTTTCGTTCTGACCTTTTTCCTCTTGGAGAGTATGATGCCTTCATATATATTCTTTCGTAGTCAGGAGAACCATATGTAATATGATGGTTCCTTCCAACTGAATAACTTGACTTTATCAATGATGGATCGACAATTGCCAAAATAACTATTTGTCCGTCAATTATAGCATATATGATGACCGTCCTCTTTTTCAAGTTCGCCAATTGTTGAAGTCGAAATCTTTCTTGTGCTTCTGCCAACTCTTGGCGCTTTATTATATTTTCAGCTCGTTTCTCTTTACAAGCATCAATTCCAGCTTGGTTAATTGCTATTTTAGCTTTAATTGCGTCTCCGAAATTTTTTTTTCTTTCTTTATTTGAAAGGTGTTCTGACATTTTATGCGCGAGGTCGTTAAATAACTATTTTTCTGCTCAATATTACCATCAATTTTTATAAATAATTTACATCATCCGACACAGCGCCAGATAACTACTGCATTGAAACAAGAGTATCCAGAGCTTTCTGAATATCCCGACAATACGCCTGTAAAACATTGACGATGTCGCACGGTTTCAGCTTTTCATCAGCGAACCGCGACGAATTTTTGTCCCATAATCTCTCAAACTCCGAATGATAATTCGCGCCCGAATGATGCTGGTCATAACATTCATACCAGTGTGATATGATTTCCCGAACGATTGAAACGGACGCCCGTTTGAAGTCAATTCGGATGTCGATTCGCCCCGGACGGAGCGCGGCCGGATCGATTTTCTCAACGTGATTAGTCGAAGCAATAAATATCCGCCCATCCGCGTTCGAAATTCCGTCCAGTATATTCAATAAATAGCTCAGCGTTATTTCGCGTCCGGACTTCGCTTTCGGACCCGTCGAAAAATCATTAGAAGTCGTAATAGCCATCATAATCGCTTTGGCCTCCTCAGATTTGAATGAGTTAAATTGCTCCTTCAAATCCTTCTTCGGTTCTTCCGCGGTCCTCTTTTTGATTACATCAAAATTCATACAATCAATGTCCTCAGCAACGAGGACTACGTCCTCTGGACCCATCCCCCGATTGTCGTATTCGACACAATTGAAGCAACCCTCCAAATCATCGATATCACCCATCCTGTTGAATTGGACGTCTTTGATGCTTCGTTTGAAGAAATTCGCAATGGCGCGAATAAGGCTCGTCTTTCCACAGCCCGGCTCCCCCGTCAGAAGAATCCCTATCTTCCAAGGCTTCCCAAGCATTTTATAGAACTCGCGCTCTTTCATGAAATCGTTCAATCTTTGAAGAACGTCAGCTTTCCCTTCGAAAAAAATATTGTCGAATGATGTCGAAGATTTAAACACACTGACCTTCCAATTTAGATTTTTGGTGTCTGTATTAATTCCATCAAACTGAAAAATATACTTGTGTTGAGATAACATCTGCTTCTGATTTTTTTCGTATTCATCCGTGATTTGCTCAACATATTTGTGTAGTTCGCTACAACTAAGCTTCGATGATTTTATTTGAATATTGTATTCCTGTTTCTTCATCGCGGTCGTCTTGTTCTTTTCTCCACTTTCAACATTGTCATTGAATGACTCAATCTCACAGTAAATGTCGACATCAATCATAAACATTCCATTTTGACTAACAATAAATGAAAACTCGTCTTTTTTAGTGATAGTATTGTCATCATTAAAACGTGTTGTATCTCGAATTTGTAGTTCCTCAATTTGTCGAATTTGATTTTTTCCATTGTTGTTATTAAGGGAAACTATCATTTTGTCTAAAATGGCGCGAAACCGCATACTGAAATCGCATCGGGAGCGCATATATTTCAATTCGAGATACCGGCTTCCAGAAATAGATATCCGATTCCATTTTTTGAAAATGTGTCTTATTTTGCTGAAATTGATTCGAAGATTGAATGTTCCAATGTTGGACATCAATTTCGCAACAAATGTTGAAATCAATGTAATAAAAATCATTTGGATAACACTATCCAGAACTGGATTGTCTGTTTTAAATTTGGACAATACATTGTATTGTAGTGTCGTTTTAAGAGCTTCTCTTGATTCATCCATACCTATAAACATTTTGTTAAGCATTAATATACTACAATTTTTATATTCAATTTTTATAAATTTTGAATGAAATACTGCTTTATAACTTTACGCATTTTAATGATATCAACCACTTCACGAATCGGCTTCTTGTAATGGTCCTCCAATTGTTTAACAATATCGTCAATCATTTCAACTATTGGCGACAGCCAAACTGCAATAGTTTCATCATCGAACTTCGACTCGCGCATATATTCCTCCATATAGAATTTGAGTTCCACCTGATAATTCAGCGAATCTGACGGGATACGCTCTTTATGAAGTTTGTTCTTAATCTGCTTGATTTTCGCCAAAATAGTATCGTTGAGCGATGGGGAATAGACAATATCTTTATAGAAACCGGCCAAACTCGAAATATACGCCTCAATCCGCCCAGTAAAGCAGACCTTCTTCGATTTCTGAATTTCATCCTCTAATACGAATACGAGGTCGCTTCCATAAACAATAACCCGATTGTGAATATAAGGGAATAACTCTCTAAATTTGTAGCACTTCCCTCCAACGGTTAGCTCTTCATCAATGAACTCTCGCAATATATCAATCGTATCTTCAATCTTGAATATTTCTTGTAATACACAACAGCATTCATCAAATGAAACAGCAGGAAGCTCATCAGTCTTAATAATTGTTTCAATACACTTTAATATATCACCCCTTATTTTAATATCGTGGGCGTTTTGGGCGTCATCATAGACAGATTTCATCTCATCGCCCGTCTGCGAATAAATCTCCTTCAAGTTAATCTCTTTTTCGACGTGTGTTTTATGGAACTGCTTGTCGATCCATCGTAGGGCCTCGAATGAGATTTCTACTGTGTCATTCCCCTCATAATTTAACTTTTTCAACTCATTACAACCCATAACTGTATCACATAAGGACTCTAATACATTATGGCTAACATCTAACTCAACAAGAGAGGCCGGATAATTGGTAATCGTTTTTAGTTTATTATGGCTAACATCCAGCTCTTTCAAATTGGCGGGTAGCTCCGGAATCTCTTCTAAACGGTTATCCATCAGTCGAATAACTTCGATATTCACGGGAAATACATTCCCAGTTATTTCTTTTAGTTGGTTCCCTGATAAATCTAAGAATCGCAAATTGTCCTTCAAGCGGTCAAATCGGAAATAGTAAATATGGTTATATGACAGGTTCAATTTTTCTAAATTTGGTAATTCTTGGTCGAACCACTTAATTGTATTAAATGATGCGTTCAATATTTTGAGTGTTTCCGGAAGTTTGGGGATGTATTTTACTGTATTGTTTGAAACATTCAGCGCAATTAGTTGCTTAGGTATATTATCAGAAATGAAATCTAATTTATTAAAAGAGGCGTTAAATATTTTAAGGTCGGTTGGCAGGGAATAGTCGTGGCTCGACCCTTTATAAAAGGCGTATACTGAATTATAACTCATATCGAAATAATTTATTGTGTCCGGAAGTGTAAATATATTTGTATTAAAATCCTCATCTATCCAAGATAGCTCAGATAAATTACAGTATTTAAAATTGACGATTACGTGATTGGGTTTTATAACGACAGGATTCGGTAAAAAATTATCATATAATTTAAATGTGTATTCTTTCATTTATCAAATATAATATTATTATATAGTAATTAGAACGAATGGATGCTAATATTATTTGGAAAATCTTACTTGTCCTACAACCGTTCGCTGGAACATTTATTGTAAATATGTTAGGAGGTAATCTGTCTGAAAAGAACCGGCTATGGTATAATAACTTGAAGCAATCACCTCTAACTCCACCACCAATAATTTTTCCGATTGCTTGGACTATTTTATACTTACTGATTGGTCTATCAGCTGTCTTTTATTTAGAGCATCCTACTTTCCTCACTCAATACTTTGGTCCATATGAAGTCCAACTAATCCTTAACTTTTTGTGGTCAGTCGTCTTTTTCAAATTACAGAAGCCTCTTATCGCACTCATCATAAATTTTATCATGATTGGACTAACAGCTTATTTGTTGTGGACCAGTTGGAAAAACTCACAAATCTCATTCTGGTTGCTTGTTCCGTATGCTCTATGGATAACTTTTGCGTTTTATCTAAATTTCTACATTGTTATAAAGTTAAAAACACGTTAGTGTTTTCAGATTCTCTCAAAATTTTGCGAACAAACCTCAATAACTTTTTGGTTATATTCTGCTCGATTTGAAGTATATTGCCTTCCAGCTTCTCCATTAAGAGGACTCGCCGGATTTGGGTCGTTCAGGAGACTGCTTATACTAAGCAACACTGATGATAATTTCAAAGCAGGAGTCCAGTTTGAATTAAGTATGTCCAAGCATATATTTCCGGAAGTTCCAACATTTGGATGCCAAATGTTCGCTGTAAAGCAAACTTGTGGAGCATTGAAAGGAAAATTATCCCCAATTGTGATGTTAAGTTTCAACTTAAATCCGTGATACGGAGTTCCTTCTGGTCCAAATATGATGGCCCACCAGTTTCTGTTATTTGATGGGTCTTTAAGACCCCATTGAATACTTGGATTCTGGTTCATTCCAGCCTCTTTCAATTCTTGTTGAATACGTCTATCGGTCATTTTTAATTATAAAAAACAAATGCTTAATTTATTTCAATTTTTTCACGATTCGACCAATCGTCCCATCTTCTAAGCGAACTTTGTGTCCGCGAGAATGATATTTTTTCTTAGTTAGAACATCTTTTATAATTCCTACCTTTGTTATCTTACTTTTATATGGTTTTATGATAATTTCTACTTTATCGCCTTTTTTTGGAAGTGATACTTGGCTTTTTATGTATTTTCCTCCACTTTTCGACTTACCATCCATATTACATATAGAGACCATTATTTTCGAAGTAAAGTTTTAATAATGGAATATACTTCTTTTTCATTTTATCACTGTTCAATTTATTTTCTTTAACTTCAAAATACCTGCGAAATTGAACTATATTCGAGTGTTCAGATTCATTAATATCCGCATCTTTATATCGTATTAATTGTAGAGCTTCCAGTGGTAAGCTATTTGTATTCATTTGATTTAGGAGAAGATGATATAAATATTCACCATATCCATATGAATAAATACAGTCATCTAAACTCTTCCTGACAACTGCATGACCAACAAGATACAACGGTTTTTTATCAATCGCCTCTAAAATATTTGCATCATCTTTTGATTTTAGATGGAATATTAGCATTTTACCAAAGTTTGCAATTAAAACAGTTAAGACATACCACACTGGTTTTTTATCTTTAAAAGCTTCTTCAGCGAATAAAAACATGTTATTTAGGTCGGGGTCTTGAATATCAAATATTTCACCGAATTCAATGAAAAATTTAGGTTGATTAAATCTTTGTCTCATTTCTAAAACGAAATTTAATGATTGTTTTTCATTATTCATAATTATAAAAATATTATTATAATTATATCATGCCGTGCAGTTGTGGA
>JACCED011996952.1_pt1 | contig 12312 bp, 11 predicted proteins | sample 7455021 | NCBI WGS metagenome assembly JACCED01 (sample SAMN15323456, study PRJNA562643) | freshwater metagenome | isolation source: river surface water | place: USA:Blue River Watershed | collected 2017-08-19
GCGGAAGGCATCCACCTTGAACACCGCCATGAAGCAGCCGTCATTATGACGGCCCGTGGGTTCCACGCCAAAGCCAAGCCCCGTCAGGAGACCGCAGAGGATTTCAACCATCGCGGCCAGACCAAACCCCTTATAGCCTTCGGTGCCACCGAGTGGCAGCAGCGCGCCGCCCTTCTTCAATTGTGAAGGATCACGCGTGGGCTTGCCATCCGCGCCTATCACCCAACCATCCGGCACTCCCTGCCCGCGCGCTTGCGCGAGAAACACCTTGCCGGCGGCGGCCGCCGAGGTTGCCATATCCAACACGAAAGGACCGGCCAAATCCGATGGCACGGCGATGGAAATCGGGTTGGTGCCAAGCTGCGCTTCACGCCCGCCAAAAGGCGCCACGGCCTTGGGTGAACGCCCAGAATCGGCGGTGCAAATGCCGATCATGCCTGCTTCAGCCGCCATCAAGGGATAGCTTGCCAAGCGGCCGATATGCCCCTGACGAAACACCGTGGCGGCGGCGACATTGGATTTTTGCGCTTTTTCGATGGTGTAGCGCATGGCCTTTTCATTGGCGACGTAACCAAAGCCCCAATGCCCATCGATCACCGATGTGGTGGCGCTTTCCTGCACAATCTTCCACGGCGCGCCGGGCACGATATGGCCGAGCTTGATACGTTCGATATAGCCCGGGATCATGATGATGCCGTGCGAATCATGGCCTACCAGATTGGCGCTGGTGCAGTGCCGCGCGACGGTTTCCGCCTCATCCGCCGGGGCGCCGGCGGCGATCAATAAGCCGCGACCAATTTCCTTGACGCGATCGGCACTGAGTTTCGGCATGCTATTCCCCTTTTCAATCCTGCAATATCATTCCGGCTTGATGCCGCTGGCGCGTACAACCTCGCCCCAGCGTGCCCAGTCTTCCTGGATTACCTTGGCATAATGTTCGCGCGTCCCGCCAACCGGCGTGGCGCCGAAGCTGCGCACGCGTTCCGCGACATCGGGCTGGCGCAGAATGGTATCAAGTTCTTGCGATAACCTGTCCAGAATGGGTTCCGGCACGCCGCGTGGCGCCATGATGCCGCCCCAGAAAGTCACATCATAGCCTGGCACGGTTTCGGCAAAGGTCGGCACATCCGGGTAGGTTGGTGAACGCTCGGCGCTGGTGATCGCAATCGGGCGAATGGTACCAGCTTCAATCAAGGCGCGTGTCGCGAATAGCGAATCACTCGCCAATTCCACATCGCCGCGCACCAGTGCCGTGAGGGATGGATTATTCCCATTATAGGGCACCATGGTCAGTTCGATGCCAAGCTGGCGCATCAGCATCACCAGTGAAAGGTGATTGACGCCGCCACTACCCGGATGGGAAATCGTCAACCTGCCCTGGCGCTGCTTGGCCAATTCAATCACCTGCGGCAGGGTGCGTGCCGGGAAATCACTGCGCGATACCAGCAGCAAGGGCGAGGATTGCGCCATCGAAACCGCTGAAAACGCCTGGGTAGGATCAAGCCCTGCTGCGCGATTGACCAGAAGGGTGATCAGCGTGGATGAAGATGCGAAAAGATAGGTATAGCCATCTGCCGGCTGGCGCGCGACATGTTCGGCTGCCAGCAAGGTGCCTGCGCCAGGACGGTTTTCGACCACGAAAGTACTACCTGGAATACGCTCGCCCAGCTTGGCCGCAAGCAGGCGGGCCATGATGTCATTCGCGCCACCCGCAGCGAAGCCAACCACAATGCGCACCTGGCGTGCGGGCCAAGCTTGCGCATGGGCTTGGCCTGTAAGTACGCCAATAAGCGCGGGCGCGGCCAGCAAAGCGCCGCGGCGATGAATTCCCGTCATGGCCTTGTCTCCTCTGTTTTGTCTTCTTGCAGCAAGGCTAAGCCTGCCCGGACCTGCTCGGCAAGTCTCAAGCCGTGAGGCTTGAAAGCACCGCCGCTTCGGATCAGGCTGCTAACGCCCAGGCAGAAGGGAAATGCGCCATGACCAATTTACCAAAAGCCGATCCCGCCACCCGCGCCTATTTTGAAGCCTGGCTGGAACGCTTCGCGGGTTATGTGCGGGATGTCGATTACGCCGCTGCACGGCCCTTGTTCCACCCCGATATTCTGGCCTTCGGCACGCATCGGGATGTCATTCCGGGGCTTGCGGCCTGGCAGGCATCGCAATGGGATAATGTCTGGCCAAAGACGGATGATTTCCGATTCACCTTGGCGGAAACACATGTGCTGGCCTCGGACGACAAATCCATGGTGGTTGTCGTCGCACCCTGGACCAGCACGGGCTTTCACCCGGATGGCACGCGCTTTGACCGGCCCGGCCGCGCCACCATGATTTTCCATGGCAAGCCTGATGCATGGCTCTGCGTGCATTCGCATATGTCGCTCAATCGCGGAGTGCCGCAAGCAAGCCATGCCAATCGGCCGGTGAAGGCGCCCTAAAGCTGCCGCTTTGGGCAGTAAGTCTCATTCCTCGTCGCCTCTGACGGAGCCATCCCCATGCGTCGTGCCAGCCTTGCCCTTGCGCTGATTACCCCTGCTGTCATGGCAGCGGAAATGCCAATCCGTGGTGTGACACTTTCTTCCGCCGGCATTGCGCAAATTGAACGCGCGGGGGATGTGGCGCCGGATCAGGCGGTGGAGTTTCGCGCACCGCTCGGCGATGTGGATGATCTGCTGCGATCACTCATGATCCTTGATCCGGCGGGGCGTATTGAAGGCCTCAGCCTGCCGGGGCGTGATCTGGAGCAGGAGGCATTTCGCAGCCTGCCGCTTCGTCCTGCGGATTTCGAAAGCCGCATTGCTTTGCTCAATGCGCTGCGTGGCCAGGAAGTGGAAGCCAATGATGCGCGTGGGCGTATTGCCGCAGCAAGCGAAACCGAAGCTGGGCTGCAGCTTTCACTGATTGGGCCGCGTGGCCTGCTTACCGTCATGTTGAAAGCGGGTGATGAGGTCACGCTGACGGACACAGCCCTCGCTGCCCGTGTGGCGCGCGCGGCGGAAGCCTTGGCGGTGGCGCGCAGCGATGATGAAAGGCGCATCACCATCCGTCTGCGGTCTGATCGCGCGCGGCAGGTGGCGGTGATCTATATCGCCGGCGCGCCGCTCTGGAAGCCATCCTACCGCTTACTGGCGCCACCTGCCGGTAGCGCGGGCACGGAGGCGCGGCTGATGGGCTGGGCGGTAGTGGAAAATGCCTCCGGCAGTGATTGGCAGGATGTGCGGATTTCCTTGGTATCCGAAGAAGCCGCCGCCTTTCATCAGCCGATTTTCGAACCCATCACCGTGCCGCGCCCGGAAGTGCCGGTGCGTATCGCGGAAGCCCTGCGCGTGATACCGGATACGGATGCGCGCCCGCCGCTGCCGGCTGCCGCGCCGATGATGGCGCCACCACCCGCCCCCGCGCCGCGCGCCGCGTTGCGCCAGCAGGGGGCGCCGGCACCGCTCGCGGTCAATGTGGCGGCAGAGGCTGCGGCGGGGCGCGTGGCGTTTACCTTGGAACAGCCGGTGAGCCTTCGCAGTGGGGAAACCGCCAACCTGCCCTTTCTGGATATCACCCTGCCAGCGGAACGGCTTTGGTGGGTGCAGCATATGTCGGCGGCGCATCCGCTACAGGCGGTTCGTTTGCGCAATACGTCGAATCATGTGCTGCCCGATGGTTTGGTCACGGTTTATGGCGCGGCGGATCGGCCAAATTTTCTGGGTGATGCGGAATTGCGCGCCCTCTCCCCCGGTGATCAACGGTTGATCGCTTTCGCGCGGGATCGTGACCTGCGGCTTGCCAGCCAGAATCTCAGCCGTGATGAAATCACGCGCATCACCCCGCGGCGCGGCTTCATTACCCTCGATGCAAAACACATCGAAGAAACCGTCATGGCGATTGACCCGCGTGGTGCTGTCGGGCGGATGGTGATTGATCTGCCGCGCCACCCTGGTGCCACGCCGCGTTTCGCTGTGGCGGCGGAAGGGGAATTTGGCCTGCGGCATGAAACGCTACTGAATGGTCAAGCCACCACGCTGCGCTTTGCGTTTGAACGTGATCAGCAGCGGGATATACCGCTATGGGATGCAGGGCTTGGTGATCCTGCCTTGCTGCGGTGGCAGCAATTCGATGTGGAACAGGCGTTGCGGCGCCTGCCGGGCGGCCCCGGTTCTGTCGAGAAATTGCTGGAACTGCTCGCCCAGACCACCCCCGAAACACCGGGCCATGCTGATTTGGCTGGCATCATCGCCGCGTTGCAGGAATTGCGGCTGCTGCTTGATACAGCCCGTTTGGCAGGGCGTGAAGCACGTTCGGCCGATCAGGCGCTGCAAAGGGCGCGTCAGGCGGTGGAAGATCGCAGCGGTGCGGAACAGCAGGCCGCGCGCCAGCGGCTGAATGCCGCCAGCCGCGAGGCCGAGGTCAAAGGCGCTGCGGCAGAACGCGCCTTTGAAGCCTGGCAGCGCGCTGTCATCGCCCTGATGCAGCGCGGCGCCTGAACGAAGCCTATTCCGGCTTGACGCCAGCAGCGCGCAGCACGGCGGCGCTGCGTGCCAATTCTTCGCGTACATAAGCGCTGAAGGCTGCGATAGACGCATATTGCGGTTCAATCTCAATGCCGATGTCAACCAGGCGCGGCTTGATGCGTTCCATCGCCGCGTTGAAGGTGACATTCAGCGATTCCACAATGCCGCGCGGCGTTTGTGCCGGCGCGAAGGCGCCAATCCAAGCCGCACCTGACCAGGCAGGCAAGCCGGCTTCGGTGGCAGAGGGAATCTCCGGCAGGCTCGCCACGCGCTGAGACCCGGAAATGGCAATCGGCCGCACCGTACCGGCGCGGATATGGGAAGTGGCGGAAGCGGTCGGGTCAACCGCCATATGCGCTTCCCCTGAAATCACCGCCGCCATGGCGGGGCCACCACCGCGATACTGCACCATCTGCATTTCAACGCCCGGCAGGGCAGCGCGGAAGACTTCCGAAGTCAGGTGATTGGCGCTGCCAATCCCAGCCGAGGCGAAATTGATCTTGCCCGAATTGGCGCGCAGCCAGACAATCAGCGAACGCATATCGGTCGCCGGGATATTGCGGTTGATCACCAGCACTTGTGGGATGCGGCCCAAATGCGCGACGGCAGCGAAATCCGCGATCGGGTCATAGGGCATGCGCGCCACCAGGCTCGGCGCGATCACATGCGCATTCGAATGGACCATGATGGTGTAGCCATCCGGTGCGGCTTTCGCAGACGCTTCTGCCCCGATCAGCCCCGCTGCACCGCCGGCGCGGTTTTCGATCACCATATTCTGGCCGAGCATTTGCCCAGCCGCATCGGCCACCAAGCGCGCCACCACATCGGTGGCGCCGCCGGGCGCGAAGGGCACAATCACGCGCATCGGGCGATCTGGCCGCCAGGCGCCTTGCGCGCGTGCAGTGGCGATGCTCGGCAGGGCAAGACCCAGGCCCAATGTCGTACGACGAGTGATTTTCATTGTTGGAATGCCTCCCGGTTCATGAGCTTCCTGGCACGGGCTTATACAGGCTTTCGCGCGCTTCGCCCATGGATCAGTCGCGCAGGCCGCGCTATGCCTTTGGCGGAGAGAGGGAAACTAGCCATGAAGACCGCTGCCGAAGCCCTGATTGAATTCCTTGCTGCCCAGGGCATTGACCGGGCCTTTTGCGTGCCTGGGGAAAGCTACATCGCGCTGCTGGATGCGCTGCATGCCCATCCGCATATGGATTTGGTGACCTGCCGCAGTGAAGGCGGTGCGGGTTTCATGGCCGTTGCCGATGGTAAAATGACCGGCAAGCCCGGTGTGGCGCTGGTCTCCCGCGGGCCCGGCGCCTGCAATGCCTCCATCGCCGTGCATACGGCGGAACAGGATGCGGTGCCGATGATCCTGCTGATCGGGCAGGTGGAAAAGCGCGATTTGCGCCGCAATGCCTTCCAGGAAATTGACTATGCCCGCATGTTCGGCGGCATCGCGAAATGGGTGGGGGAAGCGACCAGCGCCGATCAGGTGCCGGAATTGATCGCGCGCGCCTATGCCATGGCGATGCAGGGCGTGCCTGGGCCGGTGGTGCTCAGCCTGCCGGAAGATGTGCTGGCCGAACCCTGCGCCGCCGCCATCCCGCCCGCCACCATTGCCGCGCCCGCGCAACCCGCGCCCGCCGATGTTGCGCGGCTGGCCGCCATGCTGCGCGGCGCGGAACGCCCGATCATTCTGGCAGGGCACGCGATTGACACAGCTGGCGGGCGCGAAGCCCTGCTGGCCTTTGCCGAGGCCTGGCAGACCCCGGTCGCCGTTTCCTTCCGTCGGCAGGATCTTTTCCCGAATGATCACGCGCTTTACGCGGGCGATCTTGGTTTGCGTAATCCGGATGCGCAGCGCGCCGCTTTTGCCGATGCGGATCTGGTGGTGGCCCTTGGCACGCGGCTGACTGATATCACAACGCAAGGCTGGACCTGGCCCGCGCCAGGTCAGCGCCTTGCGCATATCTGCGCGGAACCGCGCTTCCTCGGTTGGCATTTCCCGGCGGAGCTTGCCGTGGCCGCCGATGCGCGCGCGGTACTGGCCGCGCTTGGTGCGGAAAAACCGAGCGCCCCCGCCACACGCAGCGGCTGGGCGAAAAAGCTGCGTGATCTGCAAACCGCCGACAGTCAGGTTGCGCCAACCACGCATAATGATGGCGTTGCCTTTGCGCGTATCGCCAAGCTGATTGGCGAAATCGCCGCGCCGGACGCGATGATTGCGCTGGATGCCGGCACTTTCGGCGCGCCCTTCTATCGCAAGATCGCCTGGGTTTCACCGCGCCGGCTGCTGGCGCCTGTCGCGGGGTCCATGGGTTTCGGTGTGCCGGCCGGCGTGGCGGCGGCGCTGCGCCATCCCAATCGGCAGGTCATTGCGTTGGTCGGTGATGGTGGCGCCTTGATGACCGGCGGGGAATTCGCGGTGGCAGTGGCGCGTGGCGTGCCGCTCAAGATGATCCTGTCCGACAATGGTTCCTATGCGTCCATCCGCATCCATCAGGAACGCGCCCATCCGGGCCGCGTGAGTGGCACCAGCCTGGAAAACCCGGATTTCGCCGCCTGGTGCGCCGCGTTTCGGGTGCCGGTGACGCGGATTGAAACGGATGCGGATATGCCGAAGCTCGCTGAAGCACTCGCCGCACCTGGCCCGGCGGCGATCCATGTGCGCACCTCCTTGCAGGCGGTGCTGCCGAAGTAGTGACCTTACCGCCGCATCAGTCGCTTTGCCTCAGTAAGGCAAGCGGCGTGATCGGCTAGGCAACCGCCCGCAATCCAAAAGGCCTCCACCTCGGCCAGAAGCGCACCCAGCGCGGGGCCGGGGGCGGCGCCCGCAGCCAAAAGATCGCGCCCTTGTAAGGGAAATATCGGCGCGGCTTCAGCGTGTAATGCAGCGCGCAGCGCGGCGCGCCGTGGCGTGGTGCCATCCCGCGCATCGGCCAACCACAGCGCAGCTTCCTGAATACCCAAAGCCACCGCCGCATGGCGTGCGCGCCAGCGGCGCAATGCAGCCGCGTCGCTATCCGCTGCCGGTACTTCCCCCGCTTGCAGGAAGCCGAGCGCGCGTGTCTCGGCCGTGGAAAGCTTCAACCGCGCCGCCAAGCCTTCGCTGCGCCCACCCAAGGCAGCCAAGCGCAGCAAGGGGTCCGCCGCTGCGCCAAGGGCGACCAGCCGTGCCAGGCATTCAAGATCAGGCGTGGCGACTTCGGGCAGGATTGCGGGGAGCACGCCAAGTTCTGCCATCAGCATCAGCGCCGGCACCGGTTCCGTCACCATCAGGATGCGCTTGATCTCCATCCAGACGCGTTCAACCGAAAGCCGCGCAAGCCCAGGGATGGCGGCCCGCAGCGCCACCAGCGCCGCCGTATCAGGTGGCCCCTTGCCATAGCGTGCCTGAAAGCGAAAAAACCGCAGCAGCCGCAGATAATCCTCGGCCAAACGCGTGGCAGGGTCACCCACAAACCGCACCAGGCCGCGCGCCAGATCGTCTCGCCCGCCGAAATAATCATGCAGCACGCCATCAACACCCATGGACATGGCATTGATGGTGAAATCGCGCCGCGCCGCGTCTTCGCGCCAATCCGTGGTCCAGGCCACTTCGGCGTGGCGGCCATCGGTCAGCACATCACGCCGCAGCGCGGTCACCTCAATCGGTTGATGATCCCAGACAGCGGTCACCGTGCCATGCGCCAGGCCGGTTTCGAAAACCTTGCAGCCAGCTTCACGCAGGCGCGCGATGATATCCTCGGGCGGGAAAGGTGCCGCGATATCGACATCAGCCACCGGCAGCCCGGCCAACGCATCACGCACCGCGCCGCCCACGGCGCGGCTACCCGGCAGGGCCGCCAGCACCTTGGCTGTGGCGGCTTGGTCCAGAAAGTCAGGACGGGGGTGATGCGCGGTGGCCGCCGGCGCTGTCATCGCGGCATCTCCATGCGTCCTGGGGTGATCTCCGTGCCATCAATCCTGGCAGGCAAGTAATGCGCCCCCGGCGCGCTGGCGCGCGAAAGCCCGTACCAAAGCGCGCCCGCCACCATCAACACGGCCCCGCAAGCGGCAAGCCACAGCAGCACGCCGCTTGGTTCCCGCCCGGGATTGAGGCGGCGCCAGAGCAAGAACGCCGCGAAGGGCGCCAGGAACAGCAGGGCTTCGAAAACATAGGGCACAAGGCCATCCTATCCTGAGGCCTTGCGCGCCGCCATGCGCTTATGCGTCGCGCAGGACCGACGCCAAGGTCACCAGAACCGACGCGGTGGCCCCCCAGATGTAATGGCGGTCATGCGGCCAGACCCAGAATTCCCGCATGCGGCCGCGAAATTCCTGCGCGCGCCATTCCGGCTTGGCCGGATCCATCACATGGGCCAGCGGGTATTCAAAAGGTTCTTCCACCTCAGCCGGATCGGGGCGGAGCGTGAAGGGCGGGCGGAGCAAGGCCACCACGGGCGTGATCAGATAGCCCGTGCCGGTCAGCAAAGGCGGCAATTCCCCGACGATTTCGGGCAGGCGCGCATCAATGCCGACCTCTTCTTCCGCTTCGCGCAGTGCCGCGGCCACGGCGGTTTCACCAGGCTCCATCCGGCCGCCAGGGAAGGAAACCTGGCCGGCATGGGCCTTGAGTTTCGCTGAGCGCAGCGTGAGCAGCACCGTGGGTTCCGGGTGCAGCACCAGCGGCACCAGCACGGCGGCGGGGGTCATTTGCCCGCCACCACGGGCCTTCCGTTCCAGATCCTGTTCCGGTGAGGGGCGGTCGGGGCGTAAACGCTTGGGGTCGGCGATACGCGCCGCGAGGTCAGCCGCCGTCAGCGGAAAAAGCGCGGCATTGCTCACGCCTCGGGCGCGTCCAGCACGGGGGCTTCATCGATCGGGAAAAAGATCCCCTCGCTCCAAACGCCCAAAACCTCGCGCCCATCGATCGGTTCTGGCTGGGCCAGGGCGACCAATTCGTAGAATACCGCCCGGTTGATGCGCGCCTCCAGCCCTGGACGCACGGTGATATAGGGGCGCGGTTCACGGCTCAGGGGGTCCAGATGCACCCGAATCGGGTGCTCGGCATCCGCTGTCACCATCTCATCAAGGTTGGTGCGGAAGGTCAGGCATTGGCGCGGCGCGCCATTGCCGCAATCGCAATCGCGCCAGAACAGTTCAACCGCGATGAAGGGGGCGTCTTCCACTTCAATGCGGCCGCGTTCCACCGGCGTTTCCAGGATATAGGACCCATCTTCGCCGCGCTTCAGAACAGAGCCGAAAAGGCAGACCATTTCCTTCCGGGCAATGGGGCTGCCGCGATAAAACCATGTGCCGTCGCGCGCGATTCGGATGGCCAGGTCGCCAGCATCATGGGGGCGGCGGGGCGGAGCGCGATCAATCACATCGGCTTGAAAGTCATTCTTTGCTTTCGCCGTGCCGTGGAGCGTCATAATTCTACTCTACCCTTGCCCTTCGACCTTCCGAGACCCAACCTCTGCTGACGCGGCAGCCAAGCCCGGAATGTCTATTGCGACAAATATAGGGAGCCTATCCCGCATGCGTGAAGGTGCCGAGACCCAAGAAGCTACATTCTTGGTGCAAGAAGTCGAAAAACTGGGCGGGCGCCTTGCCGCGGTGCGGGCCGCGATCGGAACCGCCATCCATGGCCAGGCCGATGTTGTTGAGCAAAGCCTGATCGGGTTGCTCTCGGGCGGCCATGTGCTGCTGGTGGGGGTGCCGGGCCTGGGCAAGACGCGCCTGGTGGAAACCCTGGGCCAGGTCATGGGGCTGGATGCGCGGCGGGTGCAATTCACGCCTGATCTGATGCCGGCCGATATCCTGGGCAGTGAGGTGCTGGAAGACCAGGCCGATGGCCGGCGCGGCTTTCGCTTCCTGAAAGGGCCGATCTTCTGCCAATTGCTGATGGCCGATGAAATCAATCGTGCCTCCCCCCGCACGCAATCCGCGCTTTTGCAGGCCATGCAAGAACAGCGCGTGGCGATTGCCGGGGAAATCCACCTTCTGCCGCAGCCTTTTCACGTATTGGCGACACAAAACCCGATTGAGCAGGAAGGCACCTATCCCCTGCCGGAAGCGCAATTGGACCGCTTTCTGCTCGAAATCGTGATGACCTACCCGGAGGAGGCGGCCGAACGCGCCATGCTTTTGGCGACGACCGGCGCGCCTGAAGCCCCGCCGCGCCAAGCCTTGACCGCCGCCGAATTATTGGCCGCCCAGGCGCTGATCCGGCGCATGCCGGTGGGCGAAACAGTGCTGGAGGCGATTTTGCGTCTTGTGCGGGGTGCGCGGCCGGAAACCGCGCGTTTGCCCATGGTGCGCGAAACCCTGGCCTGGGGCCCGGGGCCTCGGGCGGCGCAAGCGCTCATGCTGGCCTGCCGAGCCCGTGCGGTGCTGGATGGGCGGCTTTCCCCTTCCATTGAGGATGTTTCGGCTTTGGCCGAGCCGGTTTTACGCCACCGCATGGCGCTGAATTTTGGCGCAAGGTCCGAAGGGGCCAAGCTGTCCGATGTGATCGCTGCCTTGAAGGCTGATCTTGGCTGAGCCGGCCCCTGGCGTGGCGATTGCGCAGGCCGAGGCGCTTGGCGCCCGCTTGCCCCCCCTGGTCGTGCAGGCCGAACGCATTGCCGCGACAGTGATGCAGGGGGTGCATGGCCGCCGCCGCGCCGGGCAAGGCGATGCCTTTTGGCAATTTCGCCCCTATTTGCCCGGGGATGCCGCTGGGCGGGTGGATTGGCGCCAATCGGCCCGGGCGGAACGGGTTTTCATCCGCGAAACCGAATGGGAAGCGGCGCAAAGCGTGGCACTATGGTCTCAAACCGGGCCCGGCATGGCGTGGCGCAGCCGTGATGATCTGCCGCGCAAACAGGACCGCGCCGATGTGCTGTTGCTCGCGCTTGCGGCGCTATTGTTGCGCGGGGGGGAAAGGCTGCGCGCTTTCGGGGCGCGGCGTGCCTTTACCGGGCAGGGGGCCTTGGTCGCGCTGGCAGGGTTTCTGCCCCATCAATCCCCCGTGCCGAGCGATGCCAGCCTGCCGCGCCATGCGCGCCTGGTGCTTTTCGGGGATTTTCTGGCCCCGCTTGCGGAAACCCGCCGCCAGGTAGCTGCTTTGGCGGCGCAGGGGCTGCGCGGCCATATGCTGCAAATCCTCGACCCCGCCGAAGAAACCTTGCCCTTCGCCGGGCATACAAGGTTTGAGGATCCGGCCGGCGGGGCGCCGGCCCCGGTGCCCCGGGTGGAGAGCATTCGCGCCCCTTATCTCGCGGCCTTGGCGCGGCATCGGGCGGGGCTGCAGGCGTTGACAGCAGCGGCGGGCTGGAGCTTCGCCACGCATCGCACGGATCACGCGCCGGGGGCGGCCTTGCTTGCGCTTTATCAGCGCTTGGCGCCCGGCTGATGCTGGCACTTGGTCCCTTGGCCTTCGCCGCGCCATGGCTCTTGCTGGCGCTGCCCGCCTTGCCGCTGCTGTGGTGGCTGCTGCGCGTCACGCCGCCAGCGCCTCGGCGGCAAATCTTCCCCGCGATTGGCATTCTGCGTGACCTGCGCGCCGAGGAACCGACCCCCGCGCGGACGCCCTGGTGGTTATTGCTGCTCCGCCTTCTGATTGCTGCGCTGATCATCCTGGGCCTCGCCCGGCCCTTGTGGCAGCCGAGCGCGGGCACGGGCCATGCCGGGCCGCTGCTGCTGGTGGTGGATGATGGCTGGGCGGCCGCGGCAGATTGGCCGCGCCGGATGGCGGCCGCCCAGCCGGTCCTTGAGGCGGCGCGGCGCGAAGGGCGGTCGGTTGCCCTGCTGACCACCGCTGCGGCTGAAAATGACAGCGCCGCGCCTA
>JACCED010978847.1_pt1 | contig 12309 bp, 15 predicted proteins | sample 7455021 | NCBI WGS metagenome assembly JACCED01 (sample SAMN15323456, study PRJNA562643) | freshwater metagenome | isolation source: river surface water | place: USA:Blue River Watershed | collected 2017-08-19
AAATGATTTACGTTAATTTTCTAAGTTGTTTGCGATTGATAATAAATTATAAAATCCTGGTAATTTTTTAAATTATTTTCAGCATATGCAAAACATTCCTTACATAAATACGAATAACAATTTGGACACCGTTTTTTAGAAAACAACGGCAATTCCGCCGAACATTTTGTGCATTCTTTGAGATATTCAATGGAAAGGAGCGATGGTAAAAAACATGAAAAACACCGATCCGTTGACGACGCTGCAGACTTGGATTGTTTTAAGTCCGTTTCCAATTTATAAATGTGTTGTAAGAACGGGTTCAATTCATCCATATTTGTTTTGATTATTTTGATATTTTTTTGCGGATCTAAATAATATTCAACAAACAGATATTTGTCCTGATTTGGAAAACAGAGCACGTGCTGGATGGGAGATCGAACCGTTCGGATAAAATTCATATATATTGCTCAATTATAATAATTCAATAATTTAAAAAATTGATAATTATGTTTTTTTTTAACACCAGAAAGGGAATACGCAACAATCACCATGAATCACGTGGGTCAGGGTCAGTATAAAATTATTCATAAATCGTCCGGCCCTTTAGAAACAGCCGGATTAGCAACGTGTTCTGCTATAAGTTTTATAATTAACAATTCGCACATTTTTATGGGACACATTGATGCCCTAACAAACGTGCTTCAAATTGCAAAAGAGATTCGGGCAAAAATAACTCCGCTGAACATATCTGATATTCGAGTTTGGTATGGCGATGGCATGAACGGATACACCTCGATCGTGACACAAAAGTTAATTCAGCAATTTGTGCATGAGTTAGGAACAAGCATTGAACCCAACAAAGAAGAAGCCGTGGATATTTTGCACCATGCGGACCGGGACATAGTTGAATGCCGCAAATGCGGGTCCAAATCAGGAACACTAAAAATAATAACGCATAATTTTAGTTGTCCTTATCGTGTAAAAGCCATCATCAGAAATGTGGGATTTATGGAAACGGTTTCTTCCTCTTAATGATTTTTTTTAGATAACCTGAGATTAATTTTTTTTGGCTAATTTATCGGATAAAAAGTCTTCCTGTGTATAATACTCATTGTAAATATTAACGGTTGCTTCGAAAAATTGGGGTGTTTTTTTATCAAGCTGTTTGACAATATTTTTGAATTCGGTATCATGTTTATTCAACGTCAAATGGATTTGTCCATTTTTTAATTGGATCATGCCGTTAATAATATGTCGTTTAAATAAAGTTATCATTTATTCATTTTACTTCATTTAATTTTATATTATTTTTATTGTTTTCTAAAATTATCGCGCATCCAGTTCATGACTTCCGTTTTATAAGTTTCAGGAATATGCTTGAAATCAACCAGAACACGGTTCAAAAGGTATTGTTTATTTGCGGATTCATCTTGTCGTAAACTGTCTTCAAGCAATTGTGGATTTGCGAGGTATTTTTCCAGCGTTTTAATGCCGCATTTTTTAAAAACTTTCGGTATATTGTCGCTCGGATCTCCCAGAATGATTTTTTTCATGGCATCAGCAAAAGGCGAGCCAATACTTCTCGTTTTCAAATCCTCTTCTTTTAAATTCAACAATTGAACATTGGGATTGGAACGCAGTTGTAGGTAATCGTTATCATTGGTAATCATTATGATGGGTCGATCATTTGTATTCATTGCGATAATTGCCGCAATATCGTCGGCTTCGATGCAATTAAATCGGGCCACTTTTGCGCCTCGGTCCGTCATTTCCGGCAATAGATTATTGTATGTCCATTGAAAAATTGTTTTGCCATTAAAATTGCTGTAATCTCGATTTTCTTTGTAAGCGGGAAAAATCTGCTTTCGCCAGACATCTGCTCCGGGACAATCTCTTGCAAAAATAACATTACTGAGCGCAACATTATTTGCCCGTATTATTTTTTCGAGGGTAGTAAAAAACGTTCTTCGATACGTATTCATAAATTCCGGTATTGTGGTAATATCATCGGTTTTGTCGAGTGCAACATCGGGTTTCGCTCGGGTTATCCACGATCTAACCGCATGAAATCGGAAAAATATTAGGTAGCTGGTATCTATGACCAATAGTGTATTTGTCATCCTTTGAAACGTATTATTGTGTATTTTTTAAGCAAAAAAAAATTTGTTTTTCAATCAGCATGTTTTTACATATAGCTTGTTTTATGGAAAAGAAGAGTAAAAGCATATTATGACAAAAAATATGTGAAATTATATATATAATGATTTTTAAATCTAAACATAAAAAAAGAACATTATTACGTAGAAGTAAAAACAAGGTTAATCATTTAGGGGGTGCGATACCGAATTTATCAGAAATAGACGCGTTAATTAAAAATATGGAAAACGACGATCATGACAAAACATTGTCCAAGTTGGAAAAATACGCTAATCTTATGACAATTCAACACACCTACGATTTGATAATCCATTCCATTACTAATTTAGAAGAAGTAATGCAATCATCATCCGATTATAAAAAAATATTGCCAATATTATCCAATTTACTTAAAACTGATTTTGACAAATATCCGAATATATTTGAAAATATACAAAAATTAATAACTGATTTGTTTCCTTTGTCGCTTGACACTTTAACAACAAATTATAGCACATTTCCAATTTCTAAAATAAATCCAAAATTAGGAAAAATTCGCGGCAATAAATTAATTAAAATATATGATGGTGAATCTTATGAATTGGTAGGAGCGGGGGGGTTTGGAAGTGTGTATGTAAATGTTGATGAAAACCAAGCAATTAAAAAGATATCTAATTTGGATCCAGATATGTTCAAAAGGGAGGCACTTAATTACAATAATATATCATCTCTTCTATGTAATACAAACTATTTTTGTAAATTTAAAAATTGCTTTATAGATTTCAACTGGGGACGAACCCTATATGTGCTTATGGAGTATTGTGGAAAAAATTTAATTACAACGTTAAACGAACAAAAAAATTCACAGGACGTATCAATCAAAACATTACTTGAATGGTTTATAACTATTGCAAAAGGCATAGAATGCATGCACGATAATGGGTATGTTCACCTTGACATAAAACCGATCAATATAACCATTTATGAGAATGAAGCAAAATTAATTGATTTTGGACTTGCGCATTATGTAAATGATATTACTGAACAATTGTATATGGGAACTTTAAATTTTATGGCACCTGAAATGGTGAATAGCGAACAAATAATTGATTATAAATTTTGTGATATTTATTCATTGGGTGTGACATTTGCATTTTGCATATTTGTATCATTATTTAAAAAAGACGAAGAATTACCTGAGGACGAAAATAGCGAAGACGACCTTGAAGATATTTCCACGGACAAACGCTCCGATGAAGAGTTGTTGTCTTTGATAGGATTGGCGTCAATGGTATCTGACGACCCAACAGATAGACCAACTATTCAAGAAGTAATCAAAAAATTAAAATCGGTTTCAACTGATAGATTTTTTGAAAATATGTTTAAAATGAATGGCTATTCAACTGCTGATTTACGCGATGCGGGATTTAATGCCAACGACTTATATGATGGCGGATATAATGCATTAGAACTATTTAAGGCAGGATATAAATATGGTGAAATACGCGATATGTATAAAAAAAATAAATATGCGGAATTAACAGCATTATTGAATCATTGTGATAAAAAAAGGGAAGGCTTTAAGAGGCATACATCGAAAGATTGCTCAATCACGACAATCTGTTCATCCAATCCGCATTTACCGGAATGTAAAAAGCCGCCGTCTCTTGAAACTCGACGCAGTCGCAAGATCAGGGAAACGGACAAAAAAAAGAGTAAGGTGAAATCAATAGCAGAAGTATGGGTTTGAAATGGCACTTCATTTTCCTTTGCGTAATTTTTAAGCAAAAAAAATATATTTTTCATATATATAAAAAAAAACAATGTCCAGTTTGATTTATTCCATATACAATTCTATTTTTGGAGTAAAAAAACCGGAAGGCTCGACGAGAACCTATGGATGGAAAAAGGGAAGCACGTATGATAAGGTGGATAAAATCGTTCTTGGATTTGGATTTGGGCACTCACAAATCAAGTTGCTGGATTTCAGGGCCAAGTGCCCTGCCGTTTACGATCAGGGCAAGTTGGGCAGCTGCACGGCCAACGCGATAGGATTCGCCTACCATTTTGATGAATTGAAGCAGGATGAGGCGTCCCCATTTCAGCCCAGTCGGCTGTTTATTTATTACAACGAGCGAAACATGGAGGGGCATGTTGACACCGACAGTGGTGCGGAAATACATGACGGCATTAAAACGCTGAAGGATATTGGCGTGTGTTCAGAAGACAGTTGGCCGTATGACATATCGAAATTTACGGAAAAACCGGCGGACACGTGTTTTGAAAGTGCAAAAGAGCACCGCAGTATTGAAAATGCCGCGATTTTTCACTCGATTGAACAATTAAAAGCGGCGCTGATTGCGGGATTCCCCGTCGTTTTTGGGTTCACGGTGTTTGAAAGTTTTGAGAGCCCGGCCGTCGCGACAACGGGAGTGATGCCCATGCCCCAAGCCGATGAAAAAATTTTGGGTGGGCATGCGGTAGCGCTGGTTGGATTTGACGATAGCCGCAGTGTGTTCATTGTTAGGAACAGCTGGGGTGATTCGTGGGGCGACAAGGGCTATTTTTACATGCCTTACGAATTCATAAAAAATCCAGAATATGCCAGTGATTTTTGGTCAGTTCGAAAAACAAAGGATTTGTAATCAAAAAAAAAATAAGTAAATAGAATATATGAATATTTCAGTCAATCATATTCTCTATTTTATAACCGTGGTGTTTATATTGGCGTATTTATTGAAAATAAATCGTGCCATTTATTATTTTATTGTCAGTTCCATGACCGTGGTGTTTTACTTGGTTTCCATGGATTTGACGTTAAGTATTTGCATTTCGGGTGTTATTACTGCACTCATTTATGTGTTCCTGGATCGTGAACCGCTCCAGCCGCGTAAAATAAAACTGTTTGAACATTTAACGTCGGAAGCGGAAACCAATGAAAATCAGCCCCCCGCAGCAGCGAAAAAGGATGCCGATGTAAAACCCGCTGCAGAAGAAGAAGATGACGCGGAGGAGTTTGAACCCGCGTCGGAACACAAAATCGATCAAAAAAACTCCTACCTGGAGTTGTTTAAATCATTAAAACCGGAGGAAATTGGTTCTCTGAACACGGACACACAGCAGCTCATTCAAACCCAGAAGCAATTGATAGAAACCCTGCAATCTATGGGACCGGCTCTAAAAGAGGGTAAAACCATTTTAGACACTTTCAAAAATTATTTTAATGACGGCGGAATAGATAAACTCACCGTATAATATAGAAATATGGATAATAAAAATAAAACCGATAATTTTGTAAGTTTCATACTAATTATTGTTTTTATCGTATTTTTCGATGTGGTAGCCATGCAATGCTTAAAATTTCATAATGATAATTATAACATTAAATTGTATTATTTGTCCTGTATTATTTACGGTGTTGTAATCTCATTTTTAATTCTAAAATCGTTGAATTTCAGCAGTATAACGGTAATTAATTTTTCGTGGTTTTGTATTGGCACCCTTTTAAACATTATTATTGGTATTTACTTTTACAAAGAACAACTGAATTACAAGAAAATAATTGGCATAATTATTGCCTTAACGGGATCCTACATTATTTTCTGTTCCAATTAGAAAGGGTTTCATGTGTCCACGAAGGAAAGAAACTCTTTTCCGTGGGGACCATCATACATGATGAACCAAATACCCGATATTATAAAAGCAATGCCCATAACATCGCGCGTGTTAATTGTTTCATTAAAGACCGCCCACCCAATCCATAAAATGAATAATATGGACACGCCGCTCCAAATGCAGTTCACAATACCCATGCTTTTAAATTGGTAGGATTTTACCAGCAAATAACACACCGCGGCATAACAAATGATTCCCGATAAAAATAAAAAGAAATTACTGTCCTTAAAGAATTTCTTTAAACAGCCTTGCGCTACGCATTCAAACGATGAAATCAAAATAATTATTACAAATAAATTATTTAACATGTCGTGCCCCTTATATTTTTATTCCGCGAAAAAAAAATAATTGCCGTAATTAGAAGTGTGGTTTTAACCATAAACTCCAACCGTAATTTGCGTCATATTCAATGAGGTAATTCAGGTGATTTATAACGAACCAGAAAAATATTGTGCCCAATATGACCATGCGATTAACAAATTTTGTCCCTATACTTCCCAGCCATTCCACCTTTTTCTTGGCACCCTGTTTTAAATCATCGCCTAATCGATCAAACGCAATTTTAATATCCGTGGGGGGTGGGTTTCCAAATTCATATGGGGAGCGACCACCGGCCGATTGTAATTTTGCAATTGAAACCGGATCATCCAAATAATACAGTTTTTTTAATATATCCTTTAATATTAATTCTCGAATGCCGGTATCATGCAAATGAATTGTTGGATATTTTTCCCTAAGTGTTTGAAAAATATGTAATAAATTTTCTTTTGTGATTGGAGGGTTTTCCGAATTTGGAAATGTTTTGGTTTCCAGCATTCGTTGCAGCATCCAATTAAAAAAATTGCTTACACCGCCGAAAATGCGCCACATACTGGTTGGCAAATAATCCCGGATACTCGTCTGGTTTGGATTTTCAATGAATCGGTTTTCCATTAAAAAAGTTGAAAACGAGTTCGGGTCGAATTTTAAAAGTTCTTTTATCAAATCGTCCGTATATTTGCTTATTTGATTCAAACTATGTGCTACCTGTTTCTTACCAAATGCCGCTGCGTTTTCTAACGAAACCGTGCTGTCCGACGCATTTCGTAATGCTCTCGATTTTGCTATCAATTGCGCAGAAGTAGAATATGTATTTAAATCACCTTCTTCCCGGCGCATGCTTTCCAAATTTCCAAGCAAAGTTGCCACTTCGTGTTCTAACTGACCACCCCCCATTTTACGAAACACCCTGTTTTTTTTGCTTCTGCGTTGTTGTTGGCGTGATAAACGTTTACTTAATCGCGACATATATTATGTGTATATAAAATTTTGGATCTTCTCTTCTACAAATTATTTTAGTATAAAAACAACATGACAAATTGAATGAATACATTAGGCACCTATGATGAAAATAATTGAACGGTTGCCGGATGACCTGATTTTAACGATTTATACCAAATATTTGAAACGATACCGGTTTTTTGACGGCCAGTTAATAAAATTAATTAATTTCGACAAATATGCATTTTTACAAAACTATATTGGCCATCGAATTTCCAAATTTAATAAGTTTTCTAGGATGAACGAAAGCGACAATCAAAGAAACTATAGCATTACATATGCAATTCCTAATCTATATTTATCAAATAGATCCGATTTGTATGTTGAAAATGATATGATTTGCATGGAAATGGTTGAAGAGGAGAATTCAATTCGCTTTGAAGTTTTAAGATTTCGATTAAAACCAATTGAATTTTTCAACAAAGAATACACACCTTCAATTTATCACAGAGGGAAGCTGAATGATTATGATTGGGAAGTATTTAGCTATTCTTATACCTTGTAGCGAACCTTATTTTAAACATTTTTTCTGTAATAATTTGGTTGCAATTGTCGCAATTTCGGGATGTTTCCACTGACTAGCCCGAATTTTAGCCGACAATATTCCCGAACAATGCGGAACGCAATCCATTTGTTTACTGCATATGGGGTATCCCAATGTCCACGGCGAAAGAAAACAACCGGGGCCGCAATTATTCATTAAATCAATGCGCTGGCTCTTCAGCTTGGGAGCCATTTCCCGCCATCCCTGCGTTGGATGACTTTCATTTTTATACGGAATCACATATTCTGCTTTGGGTATTTGACCTTTCAGCAGCATATCAAAAAATTCATCACTAAATTCATGAACCTTATTGTTTGAGGTCATTATATTTTTATTGTGAGAAAAAAAAATATAATGAATCCTTATACCATTTAACAAAATTGAATGAAAAAACTTTGAATAAAACCAACAATCACGCTTAAAAACAATACCAGAGGCATTACGATTGCATTCATTTTTTGCATGTAAGTGGCTGCGCACACAATGGCTAGCACAACGGAAATAAAAAATTGCCAGCGTTTGCTCCACCATTGATTCCCCGGATTTTGTAAGCTGGAAAACAGTCGAATGGCAGTAATCAAAGCCGCAATTCCAACCACCGCCTGTAAAACAGGAATATCACGAAAATAAAAAATTGCAGAATATAAAATAATGCGCGTGGGAAGGCACATGCCATAAAATATTTTTTTTCGTAAATCGGGACTATCGTTTCCAAATAAGTTTCGCAAAACAATATTAAAATTGGGATCACTATTGGGGCATGTCATTCTTTATATGTATCAATTTGATATTTATTTTGCTACAGCCCACTTATTTTGAAATAATTGACCCTTAAGCTCGAACTTTGTATGTAAACATTTATATTTTTTGTTGCTTAATCGCATACACGCACTAGCAATTGTAGATGCAATGAACCGATTTGGTCAATCTAAATTCGAGGCTGTTGTCAACAGTATGCAATAGGGTTTCCGATGGCAATTGAATTGCTGTATTTGTTTTAAACTGTGCCTTTTGTTCGTGGTCCAGCGTTTTCGTTAATCCGATCGGATCGTGTTCAACATTGTTGACGTGATATTTGGTATTCTTATCAACGATAAACGATCCCGTTCCGATTATTCCAACGGGCTCGTTTCCTATCGGACCATATAAATAAACCACATTACCTATTTGAATACGGGCATTTGGATACATTTGAACCGTAATATTGGTATCCAATGTTAAATCATACAAATTTCCATTACGTGAATCAGGTCTAAACTGGGAACCGGCTTTAATTATCACACTCATTATCGATTTTTTTCATGTAATGTATTAACACCATTATTTTTATATTAAAATCAAACATTGGATTATAATATACGCGGTTGGTTGGCATGACATATATCGCTGTTTTAATATTCCCTAATCAATTGTTTGAAAAGATTGAGCCCATTTTGGATCCGATTGCCGGGCTAGCAAATGCAGAGCGCAAATATTTTTTAATTGAACACCCCCTATTTTTTAGCGACAATGAACGCATTCAAACGTTCAACGGGTTAAAACTGGTGATGCACCGTGCATCCATGAAAATGTATGCGGATTATTTAAAAACACGGGGGCTGTCGGTGCAATACATTGATTATAAAAAAACAGAGGCCACGCTTCGAACCATTGCATCCAATGCCCGACACATTTTGTATTACGATGTGGTTGATCATTTATTGCAGGCCCGATTGAATAAACAATTTCGCGGACGGACAACCGTGTTGCAAACCCCGGCTTTTATATGCAGCCCAGATGATCTGGACACTTTTTTGGCAACTCGTGCAAAAGTCAAACGCAAATACTTCCATTCCGACTTTTATCGCTGGCAGCGCATTCGCATGAATGTTTTAATGGACAAACACGGCGAATTTGAGGGCGGTAAGTTGAGCTTTGATCAAGAAAATCGTCAGGGTGTCCCTAAAAAAGGGTTCCCAGAGTTAAAGTATCACACGACCAAATCGAATGCATACATTGTGGAAGCACAGGCGTATGTCCAATCGACGTTTCCGGACCATTTGGGAAACACCGATAATTTTGGGCATATTGCATTTAGTTTCGAGGATGCGCAAGCTAAATTGCACAATTTTCTTGAAAATCGGATGTTTCAATTCGGCAATTTTGAAGATGCAATTGATCGGGACAATCCATTTTTATACCACAGCCTGCTTTCTCCCGCGCTGAACATCGGGATCATTACGCCGGAACAAGTGGTCAATGCGGCCCTGGATTATTATGAAACCAACCGCGCTCACATTAAAATCAATGAAATTGAGGGCTTCATTCGACAAATTATCGGATGGCGCGAGTATTACCGCATGGTGTATATGAACCTCTACGATAACTTAATACAACAAAATTTGCTGGAGCACACCAATACGCTGTCCGCGGCATGGTATTCGGGTGATTTAGGGATTGAACCGGTGGATGCGAATATTAAGGTTGCCTTTGATTTCGGATATTTGCATCACATCATTCGGTTGATGGTTGTGGGACAATTTATGCTGCTGTGCAACATCCATCCGGATGAAATGTATCGTTGGTTTATGGAATTCGCGATAGACAGCTATGATTGGGTCATGGTTCCAAATGTGTATGGCATGGTGGGATACAACGATGGCGGCGGAACCACGACCAAGCCCTACATTAGTTCCAGCAACTACATTTTAAAAATGTCCAATTTCAAGGGTGATGGCGAGTGGGATCTCATTTGGAAATCACTTTATTACCGGTTCATTCATCAGCATGAAAATATTCTAAAAAAAAACCCGCGAACCAGTCGAATGGTTTGGCAGTTGAATAAAATGAAATCGGAGGAATTTGATAAATTGATGGACGTTGCCGACCGTTTTTTGGAAAGCATCGCGGATTGAGAAAAAATATGACAATTACAATTGTTTTGATATTTTTATGGAGTTTAAGTGATTACTACAGATAGTGTTACAGAAATACCTTGCGAAAGAGCTCCATTATTGGTTGTTATTTGTATGGACAGTTCATCTAACTCTGAAAGAAGCTGATTAGCATTGGCATTTACTTTAAAAGCAGTTGAACCATCCGGTATAACAGCGCTTACTGTGCTTGGATTCCCATTTATATACAGCTGCGCACTATATTGGCCAACACCAGCAAGTTCTCTTATACTAAATGATATTTTATTGACAACGCAATTATTGGGAATGACTATACTATTTCGAAGAGCACTGTTTGATGAATTTCCACAACCCACAAAGTCATTATTTGAAACAGATTCGCTTGTTGCAAATACTATGAATGTTCTATCTCCCGAAGGTCCTTGGGGACCTATCGGCCCTTGGGGTCCTTCTGGTCCGGTTGCGCCCTTTAAACACATGAGTGTCCAATCATCGGGTGAAGTTGATGGATTACTATTCGTGCTTGCTAGACAGATATAAGATGAACCATTAAAATAGACTACATCATTGGGATTATAATTCGTGCCAACTGTCCATGTATTACGCCAAATAAATGACACTCCGTTTAATCCGTTGGATCCTACCGGTCCTTGAGGTCCGGCAGGTCCCATTTGACCAATATCTCCATTAGAACCTTTTAATGCAACAAGATGCCAATTAGTAGGATTTAGTTCTGGATTTGTTGCATTATCTTGAATCGCTATATAAGATGAACCGTTATAATAGATTACATCATTAACCTGGTAATTTTGACCAGATTGCCAGGTATTTTCCCATGTAAATCCTATTCCTTGAATTCCTTGAGGACCACGTTCTCCTTTATCACCCTTTTCACCTTTAGGACCAGTCGGTCCCATTGGTCCCTGGGGTCCAGCGGGTCCAGGACTTCCTGTGTCACCTTTGGGTCCTTCATCACCCGGATACCCTTGCGGTCCCATAATACCCTGTGTTCCAGGTGGTCCGGTGGGTCCTACATTACCTTGCGGTCCAGTAGCTCCTTGTTGGCCTTTATCACCTTTGTCGCCTTTATCGCCTTTATCTCCCTTATCTCCCTTGTCGCCTTTTTCACCTTTTTCTCCCTTATCACCCTTATCTCCCTTGGCACCAGGACACCCTTTTTCACCACTTGGTCCAATTTCTCCCTTGTCTCCTTTACATCCTCTGTCTCCTTTATCTCCCTTATCACCTTTCGGGCCTATATCACCTGGTAAACCGCGACAACCAGGTTCTCCAGTATCTCCTTTGTCTCCTTTAGTTCCTTGGTCGCCCTTTTCACCTTTCTCACCACGTTCCCCTTTTTCACCACGGTCTCCTTTATCACCCTTATCACCCTTGCTACCCTTTTCACCGCGTTCTCCCTTGTCCCCTTTTTCACCACGTTCTCCACGCATACCATTATCTCCCTTATCACCCTTTTCTCCAATATCGCCTTGGTCTCCCTTATCTCCTTTGTCTCCCTTATCACCCTTATCACCGCTGTCTCCTTTAAGACCCTGATCTCCTTTGTCTCCCTTATCTCCCTTATCACCAGTTTTACCTTTTCACCGCGGTCTCCCTTGTTTCCTTGGTCTCCTTTTGTTCCAGTATCTCCTTTACTGCCCTTATCACCTTTCTCACCACGTTCGCCCGCGTCTCCCTTATCTCCTTTTGATCCCATACAAACTGGTTTGCCACCGCAATTTTTACATCCATGTTGCT
>JACCED010061661.1_pt1 | contig 12302 bp, 10 predicted proteins | sample 7455021 | NCBI WGS metagenome assembly JACCED01 (sample SAMN15323456, study PRJNA562643) | freshwater metagenome | isolation source: river surface water | place: USA:Blue River Watershed | collected 2017-08-19
GCGATGACAGCGAAGAACTCGGACCAATCAATGGTGCCGAAGTCGTAGTGTCCGCGCTCGGCATTCCACTTGAGGTCGGGATCAGGGATACTCAGGCCGATGAACTCCGCTTGGGGAACCGTTTTGTCGATAAATTCTTGGCGAAGCTCGTCGTTGGACTTGCGCTTGATGCGCCAGGCCATGCTTTGGGCCGAGTTGGGGCTTTGGTCGTCGCTCGGGCCGAACATCATCAGCGACGGCCACCACCAACGGTTCAGCGCGTCTTGGGCCATGGCCTTTTGATCCTTGGTTCCGCGCGCGAGCTGCATCATGATTTCGTAGCCCTGGCGCTGGTGAAAGCTCTCTTCTTTGCAAATGCGCACCATGGCACGGCTGTAGGGCCCGTAGGAAGTGCGGCACAGCATGACCTGATTTTGAATTGCCGCGCCGTCAACGAGCCAGCCCACGGCGCCCATGTCGGCCCATGTGAGGGTGGGGTAATTGAAAATGCTCGAGTACTTGGCTTTGCCCGAGTGGAGGTCGTCAATCATTTGGTCGCGCGACGTGCCGAGGGTCTCCGCGGCAGAGTACAGGTACAGGCCATGGCCGCCTTCGTCTTGAACCTTGGCGAGCAGGATGAGTTTGGCGCGGAGCGACGGCGCTCGGGTGATCCAGTTGGCCTCCGGAAGCATGCCAACAATCTCTGAATGAGCGTGTTGGCTAATTTGACGCACTAACGTCTTTCGGTACGCGTCAGGCATCCAGTCTTTGGGCTCCACCTTGTTTTCGGCGGCGACGTAGTCCAAAAAGCGTGCTTCGAGGTCAATTGTGGGGGCCATGGTACGGAATCAAAGGGTTAATTCTGCTGCAAATTACTGCCATTAGAACAAAAAGCGGCGCCCGACGGTTCGCATTGCAGGCCTAGATTTGTACACAACTATGTTTTCCTGGTTTAAAAAATCCACGTCTGGGGCTTCGGCCAACGGACTTTTGGCCTCCAAGGCCGACCAAAAGGGCATTAAGCCCCAGTTTCACGCCTTAAAGGTGCTTGAGGTTCGCCGCGAAACGGCCGACAGCGTCTCGGTTTCGTTCGAGGTTCCCGAGGGCGGAACCTTTCGCTTTGTGCCCGGGCAGTATTTGACCCTGCGCGCCACCATCAATGGTGCGGACGTGCGCCGTTCTTATTCGCTGTGCTCGAGTCCGCTCAGTGGAGAGCTGCGCGTGGCGATCAAGCAAGTCGAAGGCGGCGTGTTTTCGACCTGGGCAAATACCCAACTCAAGGCGGGAGATGTGCTCGATGTCATGCCCCCTATGGGTAATTTTATGCTGGAGACCGACCCCGCCAAACGCCGCCGCTACGTGGGTTTTGCCGCGGGATCGGGCATCACGCCGGTGCTTTCGATTCTAAAGACGGCGCTTGAACGCGAGCCGGAGTCGGAGTTCCTGCTTTTTTATGGCAACCGCAAAACGGCGAGCATTTTGTTTAAAAACGAGCTCGAGGACCTCAAGGATCGGTTTATGGGACGCCTCGAGGTGCACCACGTTTTGAGTCGCGAAGACCAGGGCAGCGATGCCTTGTTTGGCCGACTTGACGCGGACCGCATCCGCTATTTTGCCGACCACATTCCGACGGTAACCAAGGCCGACGGGTACTTTTTATGTGGACCCGAGGCGATGATCCACGCCGCGAGCGACGTGCTCAAGTCCGCGGGCGCAGCCAGCGACAAGATTCACTTTGAGCTGTTTACCTCGTCAACTCCGGCCGCCGCTTCCGCGGCTAAAGCCGACAAAGGTTCCGCTTCAGGCGATGCCTACGTGACGGTGGTGCTTGACGGCGAAGAGACCCATTTCACGCAGTCCGCCAAGGAATTTGTGCTCGACGCTGCGCTGGACGCGGGGGCAGACGTGCCCTACGCCTGCAAGGGGGCCGTGTGCTGCACCTGCCGCGCTAAGGTCCTGGAAGGCAAGGTCGAAATGGCCATGAACTACTCGCTGACCGACGACGAGGTGGCCGACGGCTACGTGCTGACGTGCCAGGCGATGCCGCGCAGCGAACGCGTGGTCGTGAGCTACGACGCGTAAGCTAGTTACTGGTTTTGCGCATTTGGACGTGCGGAATGCCGTCTTCGTCGTATTCATCGCCTTCAGCGCGGAACCCCAGCTCTTCATAGAAGCGTTGTAGGTAGGCCTGGGCGCTGATGACGAGGTCACGGCCGGCGTACAGCTCCTCGGCTTGAGCTATGGCACGGCGCATCAGTTCGCGGCCCAATCCGGTCCCGCGCTTGGACAGGGCGGTGGCAACCCGGCCGATGCTGGGCTCGGGGTACGAAACGCCCGGCGGCACGACGCGCGCCACCGCGACGGCGGTTCCGCGGTGGTCTTCGGCCCAGAGGTGGTGGCTCACAAGGTCCTTGGGGTCGGGGTCGAGGTAGGGGCAGTTTTGCTCGACCACAAACACGTCGGCGCGCAGCGCGAGCAGGCCATGAAGTTGGCCCGCGGTCAGGACCGAAAATGGGGCGAAATGCCAAGAAATCGGGGATGCCATTGGGCGGGCAAGTTCGTACTTTTACCGGAATAATTCTCGCGCCATGATGCTCCAATTGATTAAAGACTTTCCACAGCATATTGCTGATTCACTGAAAATTGCCGAAGGTGTAGCCAAGGTTTGGAAGGACTTACCTCGACCTGTTGCCCAGGTCGTGATTACCGGCCTCGGGGGCAGTGGAATCGGGGGCACCGTCGCTGCCGACCTCTGTGCGGCGACCGCCAAGGTTCCGATTGTGGTAAACAAAGGCTACGCGCTGCCCAACTGGGTGGGGCCGAATACGCTAGTGGTCGCGTGCAGCTACAGCGGCAACACCGAAGAAACGCTGAGCGCGCTGCAGCAAGCAGTCGCTGCGGGGTGCATGGTCTCAGCCATCACCAGCGGGGGCGAACTCAAGCGCCAAGCCGAGGCTAACGCCTGGAACGTCAGCGTGGTGCCGGGCGGAAACCCGCCGCGCTCGATGTTTGGCTACGCGGTTATTCAGATTTTGGCTCACCTTGACCTCGCGGGTGCTGGTGCACCGACGGGCTGGCAGGCACAAGCCCACCAAGCGGTAAAGGACCTCATTGCCCGCCGCGACATCCACCTTCGCGAAGCCGAAGCCATTTCAGATACGCTCGAGGGTACGGCCGTCGCGGTCTATGCCGCCACGGGAATGGCGGGCGTCGCCACGCGCTGGCGCCAGCAGCTCAACGAAAACAGCAAAATGCCGGGCTGGGACGCTGAAGTGCCCGAAATGAACCACAACGAGATGGTGGGTTGGGCCGGCGGTGGCGCACGGTTCAGCGCGGTGTTTTTGCACTCTGCCTTCGACGCCCCCCGAAACCGCATGCGCATGGAGTTGAATGCTCCGGCCGTCCGCGCCCACGGAACCCACGTCGCTGAACTCCACGCCCACGGCGCTTCGCCCCTGGAGCAGGCGCTGGACCTCGTGGCCCTGGGCGACTGGGTGAGCTACGTGCTGAGCGAGCGCAACGCCGTCGACATTATGGACATCAAGGTCATCGACGACCTCAAAGACGCACTCGGAAAGGCATGAGCCGCCGCGCCGTTCGCTTTGCCGACCTGGGTAACGTGACCTACCGCGAAGCTTGGGACCTGCAAGAAGCCATTTTCACCGAGGTTGTGGACCGCAAGACGGCCAACCGAAAACTGCCGGAAGGCGAGCGCGTCCCCACCCAGGATACGCTGCTTTTTGTGGAGCATCCCCACGTGTACACGCTGGGCAAAAGCGGGGATTTGGGCAACCTTCTGGCCGACGACGAACGCCTAAAGGCCATTAATGCGGAGTTTTTCAAGACCAACCGCGGCGGCGACATTACCTACCACGGCCCGGGCCAGCTCGTGGGCTATCCAATTTTAGACCTCGACGAGTACTTCACCGACATTCACCGCTACCTGCGCACCCTCGAGGAGGTCATCATCGCGACCCTCGCGGACTACGGCCTGAGCGGCGACCGCAGTGCCGGCGAAACCGGTGTGTGGCTTGACGTCGGCACCCCCTTTGCCCGCAAAATCTGCGCAATGGGCGTTCGGGCTTCGCGCTGGGTGACCATGCACGGCTGGGCGTTTAACCTCAACACGGACTTGCGCTACTTCGAGTACATTATTCCGTGCGGAATTAAAGACAAATCGGTGACTTCGCTCCAGCGCGAACTGGGTCGTACCGTCGACGAGGTAGAGGTGAAGGAACGCGTGGCCGGACATTTCGCACGCCTCTTTGAGGTGGACCTGGTTCCCACCCCGGCCGGCCGCTTGCTCGGGGCCTAGTTTCGCCTAACTTGCGGACTATGAAACGACTTCTTATCGTGCTCGGGGCACTTACCGTCGCCCTAACTGCCCTGTATTTTTCGTGGTACGGCTACCTGTTCAACGGGGTTTATGCCACCTACCTGCAAGGTCGAACGACCTCGGATCCCTTTGACGAAACGCTCTTTGACGTGGACTCGGTTTCGGCATCGCCTAACCCCGTGGCGTGGCCTGTGGGGCTGCGCGAGGACCTTGCGCCCAGCGAGGCGACTGCCGCGCTTCTGGCCTCGAGCAAAACCGGTGCGGTCCTGGTTTTTGAGTCCGACACGCTGCGCCACGAAGCCTATTTTGATGATTTTCAGGCTACGTCGCGCGTGAATTCGTTTTCAATGGCCAAGTCCATTGTCACTATGCTCGTTCAAATAGCGGTGCAGGAAGGCAAGATTCCGGGCTGGGAGGCCAAGGCGAAAACCTACATCCCCGAGCTGCACGGCCCTGGCGCAGCGCGACTTACCCTTCGCGATCTGAGCTCGATGCGCGCCGACCTCGATTGGACGGAGAACTACTACGATCCGTTTGGCGAGACGGCCAAGCTGTACTACGGCGACGACCAAATGGCGCTGATTTTGGAACGCGAAGTGGGTGATTCGGTGGGGCTGCGCTACGAATACCAGTCGGCCGCAACCACGCTTTTAAGCGTTTGCCTTGAGAAGGCGGTTGGCGAATCCCTGGCCGCCTACGCGGCCCGAAAGCTGTGGGCTCCGCTCGGCGCGGAATCTGACGCCACGTGGCACGTCGACGGCACCGGAGAGGCCATGGCGTTTTGCTGCTTTAACGCGACCGCTCGCGACTACGCTCGCTTGGGGCATTTGCTGGTGCACCACGGCAACTGGAAGGGAAGCCAAATTATAGACAGCGCATGGATTTCGGTCGCCACATCGCCAATGTCGGCGGCCTACTACGGCCAGAGTTTTTGGCTGGGTGAGGTGGCGGCACCCGATGGAGTGGGTGCGGCGCGTCGCTATGTCGCCTTGCGCGGACACCTCGGACAGTGGATCATCGCGTTTCCCGAGACGGGCCGCGTGGTGGTGCGCCTCGGACGCACGGAGGGCGAGCGCCCCAAGGGTTCCTGGGAACCGGTTCCGTTCCGCGCCCTTGCCGAAGAATACGCCTGGAAATGAGTGAATTTCACGGAGTAAATCTGTGCGTCCGCGCGGGCGAAGCCGCGCTGCTTTCTGGGCTGAACTTAGACCTGCGGGCCGGCGAATGCGTGGCCCTGGTCGGCGAGTCGGGCTCAGGGAAGTCGCTCACGGCCCTGACGCTGATGGGGCTGCTTCCGCCCAAGCTTTCGGCGCGATGGGACAGCGTGCGCGACGAGCTTCCGCGCAAGGCCATGGTGTTTCAGGAGCCAATGTCTGCCTTGAATCCCACGATGCGGGTGGGGCGTCAGGTTGCGGAGGCCGCAGAGGCGGCCCTCGGGCTGCGTCGAGCCGAGGCCACGGCACGGGCCCTCGAAGAGCTGCGCCGCGTACACCTTCCAGACCCTGAAGGCGCGATGCGCAAGTACCCGCACCAGCTTTCGGGCGGTCAGCGCCAGCGAGTTATGATCGCGATGGCCATGGCAATGGACCCGGCGCTCCTGATTTGCGACGAGCCGACGACGGCGCTTGATCACGAAGTCGCTTTTGAGTTGCTCGACCTGCTCAAGGACCTTCAGCGCGACCGGAGAATGGCCATGCTGTTCATAAGTCATGATTTTGAGGCGGTGGCCCACGTGGCAGACCAGGTAGTGGTGCTCCGCGCGGGAGCCGTAGTCGAGACGGGTTCGGTCGCCGACGTGCTGCAGCGCCCGCAGCAGCCGTATACGCGCGGGTTGCTCGCGTCGCGGCCTCCGGAATCAGGCAAGCCGCTGCGCCTGCCAACGGTGCAGGATTTTTTGGACGGAACCCCACCGTCTGCAATCGAGCGGCCCGTTTTCAAGGGGGGCGACGAAGTCCTGGCCGTGCGCGGACTGCGCAAAACGTTTAAGGGCCAAGCGGTGTTGGACGGTTTTGCGTTGGTTGTGCACGAGGGCGAAACACTTGGGCTGGTTGGCGCATCAGGTTCTGGAAAGTCGACGATTGCGCGCTGCTTGGTCGGCCTTGAGCAGCCCGACGACGGCGAAATCACGTACCGCGGAACGCGCATCGACCAGCTCACCGCGGCGGAACGCCGGCGATTTGCCCGCGAGATTCAGTACATTTTTCAGGATCCGTTTTCGAGCCTTCCCCCGCGGATGAAGGTGGGCGCGCTGCTTGAGGAGCCGCTTCGGGTTCACGGCTTGGGCGACGCCGCACAACGCCGGGCCCGGGTCGCCGAACTTTTGGAGGCCGTAGGCCTTCCGCCTTCAGCCACCGAGAAATACCCCCACGAGTTTTCAGGCGGACAGCGCCAGCGCATCGGAATCGCCCGCGCCCTCACGCTCGAGCCCAAGGTGCTGATTTGCGACGAGTCCGTGGCCGCGCTTGACGTCAGCGTGCAAGCCCAAGTGCTCAACCTGCTCAACGACCTCAAGGACCGGTTCCGCTTTAGCTACGTCTTCATCAGCCACGACGCTCGGGTGGTGCGGTATATGAGTGATCGTACGGTCGTATTAGCTAGTTAGCTCGTTGGCTCGTTAGCTCGTTGGTTTGCGCTCCACGTAGAACAACACCAACCACTTAGCTACCCAGCTAACTAGCCAACTAGCCACCCAGCCAACTAGCCACCCAGCCAACTAGCCACCCAGCTACAGCCGCATCTCAGGAATGTCGCCTTCCACCACCAGGCGCCCCGCCGTTTTGGCCACGATTTCGTCGACGCTGACGCCCGGGGCCCGCTCGCGCAAGATGAATCCGCGTTCCGGGTCGATGTCGAGCACGGCCAGGTCGGTCACCACTTTTTTGACGCAGCCCACGCCGGTGAGGGGCAGTGTGCACTCGGTCAGCAGTTTGGACTCGCCTTCGCGGTTGCTGTGCTGCATGGCGACGATGATGTTTTCGGCGCTGGCGACCAGGTCCATGGCGCCGCCCATGCCTTTGACCATGCGCCCCGGAATCTTCCAGTTGGCGATGTCGCCGCGGTCCGATACTTCCATGGCGCCCAGCACGGTCAGCTGGACTTTGCGGGCGCGGATCATGCCGAAGGAGGTGGCGCTGTCAAACAGCGACGCTCCGGCGAGCGCGGTGATGGTTTGCTTTCCGGCGTTGATCAGGTCGGCGTCTTCTTCGCCCTCAAAGGGGAAGGGGCCCATGCCGAGGATTCCGTTTTCGGACTGAAATTCCACGTCGATGCCTTCGGGGATGAAGTTGGCGACGAGCGTGGGGATTCCGATGCCCAGATTCACGTACCAGCCGTCGCGCAGCTCTTGGGCGATGCGGCGCGCAATGCCGTTTTTGTCAAGTGCCATGGCTTAAATCGCGGGGTTTTTGGGTCGGACAGTGCGCTGCTCGATGCGCTTTTCGTAGTGCGCACCCTGAAAAATGCGGTGCACAAAAATGCCGGGAACGTGGATGGTGTTGGGGTCCAAAGTTCCGGCGGGAACGAGTTCCTCCACTTCAGCGACCGTGACGCGGCCGGCCATCGCCATCATGGGGTTGAAGTTGCGGGCGGTGCCCTTAAAAATCAGGTTACCGGCCTCGTCGCCTTTCCAGGCTTTGACCAGCGCGAAGTCGGCGTCAAAGGCGTGCTCGAGCAGGTAGGGCTTGCCGCCAAACATGCGGATTTCTTTGCCTTCGGCCACCTCGGTGCCGTAGCCTGCGGGGGTGTAGAAGGCCGGAATTCCAGCGCCCGCCGCCCGGCAGCGCTCGGCGAGGGTCCCTTGGGGAATGAGTTCCACTTCGAGTTCCCCCGAGAGCATTTGGCGCTCGAATTCGTCGTTTTCGCCCACGTAAGAGCTAATCATCTTGCGGATTTGCCGCGTTTCGAGCAGCAGTCCGAGACCAAATCCGTCGACCCCGGCGTTGTTGGAAATGCAGGTAAGGTTGCGGGTTCCGCGCTGGCGAAGCGCCGAAATGAGGTTTTCGGGAATGCCACACAGGCCGAATCCGCCCACCATCAAGGTCATGCCGTCGCCCAGCCCGTCGAGGGCTACGTCGGCGTTGGCGACTACTTTTCGAATCATGAGCTAAAGGTAACTAGTGACTAGTTACGGCTTCGCCTCAGTTGAACTCCGAATCCTCTTCGCGCGCCTCGGCTTGGTCGCTGAAGAACTCGCCGCAGTCCAGCGGAATGGTCATGGGCACGGCGGGCCGATCAAAGCCGTCGCGGCGCACGCCAATTTTGGGATCGGCGTACAGCTTGCGCATGTACAGTGCCCACACGGGAAGCGCCGTGCTGGCGCCCTGGCCATAGGCTGTCGAGCCAAAGTGCGCAGACCGGTCCTGGCATCCGGCCCACACGCCGGTTACTAGATTGGGAACCATTCCGACGAACCAGCCGTCGGAGTTGTTTTGGGTGGTGCCCGTTTTACCCGCAATAGGCATATCAAACGAGTACGGGAAGCCGGTGGCCACGCCGTCGGGGTATCCGCCGCCGCCGTAGCGAAGTCGGGCGCCGGTGCCGGACTGCGTTACGCCCTGAAGCAGGCTGACCATCGTGTAGGCAACCTCGGGGCTGAACACCTCGCGGGTTGGCGGGCTGAACTCGTCAAGTACGACGCCGTTGGCGTCTTCGATGCGCAAGATGACGATGGGTTCCGTGTACAACCCTTGGTTACCAAAGGCGGTGTAGGCCCCGACAAGCTCAAAAATGCTCATGTCTACGGTTCCGAGGGCAATCGACGGCACGATCGGAATGTCTGACTTAACCCCCAAGTTTTGCGCAAGCTGCGCGACGGGAGCCGGCCCGATTTGCTTCATGAGGTAGGCGGTAATCGTGTTCACCGAACCCGCGAGGGCCTGCTTGAGCGTCAGCACCCCGCCGTACTTGTCGTCGGAATTGCTTGGGCACCAAGACTCTGCGAGACCGTACTGGCCGGCTTCGATACAGGTCTGAATATTGGGCACTTGCATGCACGGCGAGAATTTTTTGTCGGCGATGGCGGCCGCGTACACAAACGGCTTAAACGTTGAACCCACTTGGCGACGGCCTTGGCGCACCGCGTCGTACTTGAAGTGGCGAAAATCCACGCCGCCCACCCAGGCCTTGACAAAACCGGTTTGGGGCTCCACGCTGAGGAGGCCGACCTGGTAAATGGACTTCATGTACTTGATGGAGTCCCAAGGGCTCATGACCGTGTCGCGGTCGCCGCCCCAGGCAAAAACCTTCATTTCAATCGGCTTCTTGAAGGCCTTAATGGCGGCCTCTTCGCTGAGGCCCGAATCCAGAAGGTTTTGCCAGCGTCCGGTCTGCTTCATGGCCTTCGCAATGATTTGGTTGGCTCCGGCCACGGAATTGCCGTTGTCAAAATAGAACGGACCCGCGGCGCGGCCTTTAATCTGCCTGAAAAACGCCTTCTGAAGCTGGGTCATGTGCTGTTCCACCGCCTCTTCGGCCGCGCGCTGCATGCGGCTGTCCACCGTCGTGTAGATTTTGAGGCCGTCGGTGTAAAGGTTGTATTCGCTGCCGTCGGGCTTGCGGTGCGTTTCGACCCACTCCTTCATGAACTGGCGAATGTGCTCGCGCAAGTAAGGCGCTAGCCCTTTGTCGTGTCCGCCGGGGGTGAAGTTGATCTTCATCGGAATCGCCTTCAGGGAATCCGCCTCCTCTTCGGTCAGGTAGTCGCTGCGCTCCATCTGGTCAATCACCGTGTTGCGGCGGTTGAGCGCAGCCTCTTCGCGGCCTTCGCGGGCCGGGTTGTAGAGCCATGGGTTTTTGCACATGCCCACCAGCGTGGCGGACTCTTCGATGGTCAGCTCGTTGGGCTTCTTGCCGAAGTACACGTTCGACGCGTTGTAAATGCCAACGCCCTGGTACAAAAAGTCGAACTGGTTGAAGTACATCGCAATCAGCTCTTCTTTGGAGTAGCGCGACTCGAGCTGCATGGCGATAATCCATTCCTTGGGCTTTTGAAAGAGCCGCTTAAACCCGCGCGCAGGCTCGTGGAACATTTGCTTGGCAAGCTGCTGCGTAATCGTGGAACCCCCGCCGTCGCGACCGAGCTTCACTACGGCACGGGCAAGGGCGCGGAAGTCGATACCGCCGTGCTTTAAAAACCGCTCGTCTTCGGTAGCGATGAGGGCATTGACCAGGTGGGGCGGCAGCTCGTTGTAGTCAGAGTGCACCCGGTTTTCGGTGAAAAAGGTGCCCAACTGGCGGCCGTCTGAAGTGATGATTTGGGTGGCCAGGTAGCTGCGCGGATTGGCAATTTCTTCGGTCGAAGGCAGGCTTCCAAAGAGGCCGGCCCAGGTCAAAAGCAGCAGTACAATCAGGCCGGTCGGCGCGGCAATCACCGCGTACCAAAACCAGCGCACGTAAAGGCGAAAGTCAGCGGGGTTCGTCTTGGCCATCTTGGGGCTCCGTTCGGTAAAGTTTGAGCGCGACGGAGTGAATTCCCTGCAGCGGCTCGTCGCGCATAAGGTGCTGCATTCTAAAGCGGTAGGTTTCCGCCTTGGGGAAGCGAAGGCCCTCGCTGCGGTACGCCAGGGTGACGGTTTTGAGGCCCGCTATGCCGTCGCCCAGCCAGGAGCCTTCGGGGCTTGCGAGCTGAAACTCGGCGGTGTCGTGGTACACGGTTCCGCGCGCATTGAGCACATCGCGGCCCACATACAGGTTGCGGTAGGCATAGTCTCCGGCGTGGCGCACGTCGACCTCGACGCGGTAGGTTGCGGCGGTGTCGGTTACAGGCACCTCAAAAACGAGCATGCTGTCGCGGTACCAGGCCTCGCCGTCGAGTTCGCGAACGACAATGAACTCGGGGCTTGGTCCACACGAGGCCACGGCTAAAACCGCAGCAGAAAGGGCAAAAATGCGCAGAATCGAGTGCATACGTTTAATACTGCGAAGGTATGCATCTTTGTGAGGTGGGACGCCGATCATTCATTACACCCTGGATCCTGACGCTAGCCTGCGCGGCGGGCCCGCTTTGGGGCCAAACGGCCGTTGAGGCCTGGCAGTTTCACGCGCCGTTTCGGGAGGCAGACCGCGTTGCCGTGCTGCACGACCGGGTGCTGGCGATGTCTACGTATGGATTGATGAGTCTTGAATTCGACGGTCGGGTACTGACGTCCTACAGCACGGTCGAAGGGCTGAGCGGCGTCGGGTTGACCTCGCTCGCTGCGAGCCCCGACGGTCGCTTTGCGCTGATTGGCTACGAAGACGGACGAATTGATCGTTGGACGCCAAACGAGGTACGCACCCTTGACGACGTTCCGCGCAGCGGGCAGTTCCAGGGCCGAACGGCGGTGCGCGAATGGGCTTTTGCGTCGCCGTCCCGAGTGTTCGCCGCGGCCGACTTCGGCCTTCTCGAGCTGGACCTGAACCTCAACGTGGTGCGCGGAACCTACCGAATGCGTGCAGACAGTGAGCCCCTCAAGGTGCGCGCCGTCGCCGTGCTGGGCGATTCGGTTTTTGCAGCCACAGACGACGGTCTTCGGGCCGCACTCCTCTCGGCGCCACTTTACCTGCCGAGTTCGTGGGTGGCGTCGGGCCCATTTGCCGATTCGGTGCTCACCTCGTTGGCCGTGCACCAAGGTCAGCTCGCTGCGGTCCAAGGTGGGCGCGCCTACCTGCGCACGGCGTCAGGCTGGACGCTTTTGGCGACGCCGTCCGACGGGCAGCAGGTGACTCGGTTGTGCGCGTGCGCGGGACAGCTCGCGGCGGTGCGCGAGTTTGACGTTGCGTTTTTTAGTGCGCAGGGCCAGGCCAGCGGAGACGTTTCAGGCGGGTTGTTTGGCAATTCGGGCTTTCAGCCTCGCGAAGTAGCCTGTGGGGTAGTCGGCCAAGACGGACAGCCGATGCGGTGGATTGCGAACCGCACGCGCGGCATCACGCTGGTCGACAACCCGAGCTACGCCCAGCATTTTGCGGTCAGCGGACCCCGTATTTCGCAGTCGTTTGATGTGCGGTGGGA
>JACCED010915379.1_pt1 | contig 12300 bp, 15 predicted proteins | sample 7455021 | NCBI WGS metagenome assembly JACCED01 (sample SAMN15323456, study PRJNA562643) | freshwater metagenome | isolation source: river surface water | place: USA:Blue River Watershed | collected 2017-08-19
CACCAAAGGGACCGTCCACCGGCAAGACGCCATGGGTCCGGCAGGCCGCGACGATGGCAGCCTGCGCCCAGTGCCACGGGTCCGACCAATGCTTCGCGCCTTCACGCAGCATGTAATAGTTCTCTTGCGTCCCGCCGATGCCTGTCGTCTGCATGCCCATGCTTGCCGCGAAATCCGCAGCACCGAGGCTCATGGCCTGCAGGCGCGGGGAAGATGCGGCGATTTCCTCAACATGGGCAATCCCCGCAGCCGACTCGATGATGACCTCAAAGGAAATCGGCTTCGTCCGGCCCTTGGCGCGCTCCACCGCCGTCACCAGCGCATCCACCGCGTAAACGTCAGCCGCACAGCCCACTTTCGGGATCATGATCTGGTCAAGGCGCGGCCCGGCCTGTTCCAAAAGATCCACCACATCGCGGTACCACCACGGCGTATCCAGCCCGTTGATCCGCACCGATAGGGTCTTTTTGCCCCAATCAATTCCGCTGATCGCGGCAATGATATTGGCGCGCGCGGCGTCCTTGTCGGAAGGCGCCACGGAGTCTTCCAAGTCGAGATTGATGACATCCGCCGCCGATGCCGCCATCTTTTCAAACAAGGCTGGGCGCGAGCCGGGGCCGAACAGCTGGCAGCGGTTCGGACGGGCAGGGGGGGCGGGCTGCAGGCGGAAGCTCATCGGAATTCTCTTTGTAAGGAAGTTTCGCGGCGCGTTGCCGTTTGGTTATATTGTTGCGCGTCATGCTGCAAGTGCGAATTGCAGGTGCAGCAATTGCGCATCGTCAGCCTTGGGTCGCGCGTCGCGGGTGGCCCGAACCTTGCGGTTCGGTCCCGGGCGCGCGAAGACTGTCGGAACGACAAGGATGAGCCGCCCGATGATCGCTGTCACGCCCGAAACCTTTGCCCTCGCCCAGACGTTCACCATCTCACGCGGGTCCAAGACCCATGCCCATGTGCTGACCGTTCGCATCACGCGCGGCGGGGTCACCGGCTGGGGCGAATGCGTGCCTTACGCGCGCTATGGCGAAAGCCTTGAAACGGTGACGGCCCAGATCGAAAGCCTGCCGGAAGCCATCACCCGTGCCGCGCTGCAAAGCGCCCTTCCCCCCGGTGCCGCCCGCAATGCGGTGGACTGCGCGCTGTGGGATCTGGAGGCGAAAACTGCAGGCCGCCGCGTTTGGCAGCTGGCCGGCCTTCCTGAGCCGGGGCCAAAGGTGGTGACCTATACCTTGTCGCTCGACACGCCCGAGGCGATGCGCGCCATGGCCGCCACTCATGCCCATCGCCCGGTTCTCAAGATCAAACTCGGCACGCCCGATGACATGCCCCGGCTTGAGGCGGTTCGCCAAGGCGCGCCGCACGCGAAGATCCTGATCGACGCCAACGAAGGCTGGACGCCCGAGATTTATACCGAGCTTGCCCCGCACCTTTTGCGCCTTGGGGTGGCTTTGGTCGAACAACCCTTGCCTGCGGGGGCCGATGAGATGCTCGCCGAGATCGCCCGCCCGCTGCCGGTTTGTGCTGACGAATCCTGCTTTGATGCCGCCAGCCTGCCCGCGCTCAAGGGCAAATATGACATGGTGAACCTGAAACTTGACAAGACCGGGGGTCTCACCGAGGCGCTGCGCACCCGCGACGAGGCCGCCCGGCTTGGCTTTGGTCTGATGGTGGGCTGCATGGTTGGCAGCAGCCTAGCGATGGCCCCTGCCGTCTTGGTGGCACAGACAGCGGATGAGACAGACCTTGACGGCCCGCTTCTGCTGGCCCAAGACCGAGACCATCCGCTGCGCTATGATGCCCATGGCGTGCATCCGTCCACACCAGAGCTTTGGGGCTGACCATGACCCGCACCGTTTACCTGAATGGCGATTATCTGCCCGAGCATGAGGCCAAGGTCTCGGTCTTTGACCGTGGCTTCCTGATGGCCGATGGGGTCTACGAGGTGACCTCGGTGCTGGATGGCAAGCTGATCGACTTTGCCGGCCATTGCGTGCGCCTTGCCCGCTCTTTGGGCGAGTTGGAGATGAAAAACCCCCATACCAACGCGGAATGGCTGGCCATTCACCGCGAGTTGGTGGCCCGCAACGGCGTCACCGAGGGCATGGTCTATCTGCAAGTCACGCGCGGCAACCCCGGCGACCGCGACTTTGCTTATCCCACCCCCGAGACGGAACCGACCGTGGTGCTGTTCACCCAGTCAAAGCCCGGCCTTGCCGACAATCCGTTGGCCAAGACCGGCATGAAGGTGATCTCGATCCCCGACCTGCGCTGGGCGCGGCGCGACATCAAAACGGTGCAGCTTTTGTATCCGTCGATGGGCAAGATGGCCGCCAAAAAGGCCGGGGTCGATGACAGCTGGTTCGTCGAAGACGGCGTGGTGACCGAAGGCACTTCGAACAACGCCTATATCGTCAAGGGCAACCGCATCATCACCCGCCAACTCTCGCATGACATCCTGCACGGCATCACCCGCGCCGCCGTTTTGCGCTTTGCCACCGAGGCACAGATGGAGGTGGAGGAACGCCCCTTCACCATCGCCGAGGCGCAAGCGGCCGATGAGGCCTTCATCTCCAGCGCATCGGCCTTTGTCATGCCGGTGGTCGAGGTGGACGGCAAAGCGGTGGGCACCGGCAAACCCGGCCATATCGTCGCGCGTCTGCGCGAGATCTACCTTGATGAGATGCGCCGCGCGGCGGTCTAAAGCCCCGCCAAGACCTCTTGTAAGATCGGGGCCAGCCGCGTGGCCCAAGCGCGCTGCTGGCCCTCGGTCGCAATCAGATCATTGCGCAGCTCAATCAGCGTATTGTGCCGCCCCACGGCCAAGGCATGCCGATCAATCGCATCGCCGGGCAGGTGGCCGTTGTAGGGCTCGTTATCGCCCACGCAAAGATCTGCCTCTGCCTGCAGCCGGGCAATCAGCGGCAGCGAAAACCGGCTGTCCAGATGCGAATGGAGGACGCCCACATGCCAAGGCCGGGGCGGGCGGCCTTTAAGGCAGGGGGTAAAGGAGTGGATGGCGACGATCACCGTATCCTCGCGCCGCGCGGCAAGCTGGGCATAGGCGGAATGATAGGGCCGATAAAGCCGCGCCAGCCGCTCTTCAATCCCCGCTTCATCCAGATACCGATTGGCGGGAATGATCGTGCCGTCATAAAGCCGCATTACCAAGGTCGGGTCATCCTCGCCCCGGTTCGGGTCAATCACCAAGCGCGAGAAATCTGACAGGATCGCCGGGCTGTCCAAGGCCTCGGCCAGCGCGCGGGTCAGCCCCGCTGCGCCCACATCCCATGCGATATGCCGCGCCATATCCTCGGGCGCGATGCCCAAAGACCCAGCCCCCACCCAATCCGGCACCCGATTGGACGCATGATCGCAGGTCACCAGCCAGCGCCCCGGACGGCTCTCGCCCATGATCTGATAGGCCTCCTGCACGGTTGTCACCTTGTCTTTACCGATCCTGTCTAGCCTTCCACCGGAAAAACCTTGCTCATGCAACAGGGCAAGCAGAAAGTTAGCGCTAACGGCTTGCCTCGTTGCCCCCAGAGGCATATTCGTCCATAAACCCGCGAAACCCCGAAGTTTCCAGACACAGACCAAAAGGACTAGGCCGCCATGAGACGCCTGCGCAGTGTAAAGATCGTTGCCACTCTCGGCCCAGCCTCCAACGACTACGCCACCATCCGCGCCTTGTTTGAGGCGGGCGCCGACGTGTTCCGCCTGAATATGAGCCACGGCACCCATGCCGACATTGAGGCCCGCCACACCATCATTCGCAAGGTCGAGGCCGATCTTGGCCGCCCCATCGGCATTCTGGCCGATCTTCAGGGCCCGAAGCTGCGCGTCGGCACCTTTGCCAATGGCGAAGAAGAGCTTGTCGAAGGCGCCAAGTTCCGGATGGACCTTGCCGCGACGCCGGGTGACGCCACCCGCGTGCAACTGCCCCATCCCGAGATTTTCGCCGCTCTTGAACCCGGTGCCAGCCTTTTGGTGAATGACGGCAAGATCCGCCTTGTGGTCGATGACTGCGGCAAGGATTTTGCCAATTGCACCGTCACCGTTGGTGGCACGATTTCCAACCGCAAGGGCGTGAACGTGCCCGACGTGGTGCTGCCCTTGGCGGCGCTGTCGGAAAAAGACCGGGGCGATCTGGAATTTGCCTGCGCGCTGGGCGTGGATTGGTTGGCCCTGTCCTTCGTACAGCGCCCCGAAGACGTGACCGAGGCGCGTGGCCTAGCCAAAGGCCGTGCCGCGATTCTGTCGAAAATCGAAAAGCCCGCAGCGGTGAAGGCCTATGATGCGATTTTGCAGGTGTCAGACGGCATCATGGTGGCGCGTGGCGATCTTGGCGTGGAACTTCCCGTCACCTCGGTGCCGCCGATCCAGAAGCGCCTTGTGCGCGGCGCGCGTGCGGCGGCCAAGCCGGTGATCGTGGCAACCCAGATGCTGGAATCGATGATCGAAAGCCCGGTGCCGACGCGCGCCGAAGTGTCCGACGTTGCCACCGCCATCTATGAAGGCGCCGATGCCGTCATGCTGTCGGCTGAATCTGCCGCTGGGAAATACCCGATCGAAGCCGTGACCACGATGCACAACGTCGCGCTGTCGGTCGAAAAGGACCCGACCTATCGTCAGGTGATCGAAGCCTCACGCGTTGTGCGCCGCGAAACCATTGCCGATGGCATCGTCTCCGCCGCGCGCGAGATTGCCGAGGCGACCAACATCAAGGCCATCGCCTGCTTCTCGCAATCCGGCCAAACCGTCAGCCTTGTGGCGCGTGAACGGCCCCGCGTGCCAATCATTGCGCTGACACCGCTGATGTCCACCGCCCGCCGCCTTGCGCTGACATGGGGCGCGCATTGCGTCATCACCGAGCCGCAAGAACGCTTTAAGGGCGCGGTGATCTCGGCCGTTAAAGCCGCCCGCGCCGATGGCTTTGCCGGGGAAGAAGACATGATCGTCGTCACCGCCGGTGTGCCCTTCAACGTCAAAGGCACCACCAACATCCTGCGCGTCGCCCCGTGTGATGAACGGTTGATTTCGAAGGTCGATCCTGAATAACTGAACTTAGGTTCAGTGTGTGAGGGTGCGATGGATACGGATCTGATGCTGGTTCTTGGGCTGGCCATTTCGGTGCTGGCCATTCCCTCGCTTCTCTCGGCCTTTGCTGAAAGCCGCGCACCGCGCGCCGGTGCCATTATGGTGCTGATCGGCGGTGTGCTGGTGGTGGTGGCGCTGACGCAAAAGCCGTCAGGTTATACCTTTGCCGAAATCCCCGAAGTCGTGTTTTCGGTGATTGGGCGCTTTATCAACTGAACTCTTGCACCTTTCGCAAAGCCCGCCTATGACGGCGGCTTCAATACCCTGCGGGGCCGGCCAACGTGGCATGCCGAGTCGCGCCTGTAACCATGGAGATGGAAATGCCCAAGATGAAGACGAAATCCGCTGCGAAAAAGCGGTTCTCCTTCACGGCCAATGGCCATGTGAAGGCAGGCGTGGCCGGCAAGCGCCACGGCATGATCAAGCGCTCGACGAAGTTCATCCGCGACGCATCCGGGACGATGATCCTGTGTGATAGCGATGAGAAGATCGTCAAGAAATACATGCCGTATAACCGCTAAGGAGGCCTGAGATATGTCCCGCGTAAAATCCGGCGTTGTGACCCACGCCCGTCACCGCAAGGTGATCAAGAAGGCGGCTGGCTATTATGCCGCCCGCTCGACCAATTTCCGCACCGCAACTCAGGCCGTCGACAAGGCCCAGCAGTATGCGACCCGTGACCGTAAGGCCCGCAAGCGCCAGTTCCGCGCCCTGTGGATCCAGCGGATCAACGCCGCTGTGCGTCTGTTCGACCTTGAAATGACCTACTCGCGCCTGATCGACGGCCTGTCCAAGGCTGGCATCGAAGTGGACCGTAAGGTTCTGGCCGATCTGGCCGTGCATGAGCCCGAGGCGTTCAACGCCATCGCCGCCCAAGCCAAGGCCGCTCTGGCCTAAGAGGCGACCAAGTTTGAAAAGGCCCCGCCTTTATGCGGGGCCTTTTTCGTTTTACCAGTTAGTTTACGGCCCCAAGCCCCGTGGCCAGCCCCCGCTGCGCAGCACGCCGCTTCGCACCCGGAGCATTTTGGCCAAGATGAAAGCCTAGCGATTGGAGGGGTGCTGCGGGCAGGTCAGAAGATGGTCGTTCACCATGCCCACCGCCTGCATGAAGGCATAGGTGATCGTCGGACCGCAAAAGGTGAAGCCCTCTTTCTTCAGCGCCTTGGCCAAGGCCTGCGCCTGAAGCGTTTGGGTTGGCGCGGCGGCCATGTTGGGCAGATGGTTGAGGATCGGCTGATGGTCCACATGCTTCCAGATGAAGTTTGAAAACCCCTCACCCGCCTCAATCCGCAAAAAGGCCCGCGCGCCGCGGATGGTGGCTTCGATCTTGCCGCGGTGGCGGATGATGCCGGGGTCTTGCAGAAGGCGTAGGGTTTCCGCCTCGCCCCATGTGGCGACGACGGCGGGGTCGAACCCGGCAAAGGCCGCTCGAAAGGTTTCGCGGCGGCGCAGGATGGTGATCCAGCTGAGCCCTGCCTGAAACGCCTCCAGCATCAGGCATTCCCATAAGGCGCGCGGGTCATGTTCGGGGATGCCCCATTCGCTGTCATGGTAGGCGACATAAAGCGGGTCTGTGCCGCACCATGGGCAACGGGCAAGGTCGGTCATGCAGGCTCTCGCGAATGTGGATCATTTGAGGCAAGAGCCATCTTTTACCGGGTCTTTACCCGAAAGGCGACACTGTGGCGCGGTGAAGGGTTGCTCTTTCGCAGGGCGAACTTGGGGGGCCATATGCAGCCAGAACAGCGCAAACCGAAACTTGACGCCGTTTCAGGTGTGGCAAGCCCATTGGGCGTCATGATCTCGCAGCAGGATCGTGAAACCATTTCAATGGTCCGCGAGGCGATCGACGCCCGCCGCATGCGGCTCGCCTATCAGCCGGTGGTGCTGACGCGCGACCCTGATCGCGTTGCGTTTCACGAAGGGCTGATTCGCGTGTTGGATCCAAATGGCCGGGTTATTCCCGCCAAGGACTTCATCGGTGCCGTCGAAAGCACCGACATCGGGCGCGAGATTGACTGCATCGCGCTGGAACTGGGGTTGGGCGCCCTGCTTCGCCATCCGGCAACACGCATTTCCATCAACATGTCGGCCCGCTCCATCGGCTATCCCCGCTGGATGCGTGTCCTGAAAAAAGGCCTCGCCGCTGATCCCACGGTGGGAGAGCGGCTGATCCTTGAGATCACCGAAAGCTCGGCCATGCTGGTGCCCGAACTGGTGATCGCTTTCATGAAAGATCTCCAGACCGAAGGCGTCGCCTTTGCGTTGGATGATTTCGGATCGGGCTATACTGCCATCCGCTATTTCAAGGATTTCTTCTTTGATATCCTCAAGATCGACGGCCAATTCATCCGCAATATCCACCGCGACCCGGACAATGCCGCCCTCACGGCGGCGCTGTTGTCGATTGGTCAGCATTTTCACATGTTCACCGTCGCCGAAGCGGTCGAAAGCCCCGAGGAAGCCCGGTTCTTGATGAACCTCGGGGTGGACTGCCTGCAGGGCTATCTCTTTGGCGCGGCCAACCTGAAACCCGATTTCGGCCCCGCCATTCCCCAGCGCAAACGCGCGTAACGGTGTGCTGCGTCACAATGGCACGCAAGCATGCTTGCTTTTGCATGTCGCTTTGCCTAGCCATGCTGCAAAGCGGCATCCCGTCGCTGGGCGAATGGAGGGGATAGTTCATGACCAATGTGGTAATCGTTGCAGCGGGGCGGACCGCCGTTGGCAGCTTCAACGGCGCGTTCGCGGGCACTCCGGCCCATGATCTGGGTGCTGCCGTGATCGAAGGCGTCGTGGCCCGTGCCGGGATCGACAAGGCCGAAGTGGAAGAAATCATTCTGGGTCAGGTGCTGACCGCAGGTCAGGGCCAGAACCCGGCCCGTCAGGCCGCCATCCGCGCCGGTCTGGCGAAAGAATCCAGCGCCTGGGGTCTGAACCAGGTCTGTGGCTCGGGTCTGCGGGCGGTTGCCTTGGGCGCGCAGCATGTGACGCTGGGCGATGCCAAGATCGTCATCGCCGGCGGTCAGGAAAACATGTCGCTGTCGCCCCATGTCGCGCATCTGCGTGCCGGGCAGAAGATGGGTGACCTCAATTTCATCGATTCGATGATCCGTGACGGTCTGTGGGATGCCTTCAACGGCTATCACATGGGCCAGACTGCCGAAAACGTTGCCAACCAGTGGCAGATTTCGCGCGACATGCAGGATCAATTCGCGCTGGAAAGCCAGAACAAGGCCGAGGCCGCGCAGAAGGCGGGCAAGTTCAAGGATGAGATCATCGGTTTCACCGTGAAAACCCGCAAAGGCGATATCGTGGTCGATGCTGACGAATACATCCGCCATGGCGCGACGTTGGAGTCGATGCAGAAACTGCGCCCGGCTTTCACCAAGGACGGCTCCGTCACCGCAGGCAATGCCAGCGGCATCAATGACGGCGCGGCGGCGGTTCTGTTGATGACCGACAAAGAGGCCGAAAAGCGCGGCCTGAAGGTCTTGGCGCGGATCGCGTCCTATGCCACCGCCGGGCTTGACCCGTCGATCATGGGCGTCGGCCCGATCTATGCTAGCCGCAAGGCGCTGGATAAGGCGGGCTGGAAAGTCGGCGATCTTGATCTGGTCGAGGCGAACGAGGCCTTTGCCGCCCAAGCCTGCGCTGTGAACAAAGACATGGGTTGGGACCCGGCGATTGTGAACGTGAACGGCGGCGCGATTGCCATCGGCCACCCGATCGGCGCCTCGGGCTGCCGCGTTCTGAACACGCTGATCCACGAAATGGGCCGTCGCAACGCCAAGAAGGGTCTGGCGACCCTGTGCATCGGTGGCGGCATGGGCGTGGCCCTGACGCTGGAACGTTAAAACTTCGCCGCAATCGCGAAATTTCGCCGCATCTGCAAAATGGGCGCGCAATAAAGTTGCGCGCCTCTCGTCATTTCGGTAACAGGATTTCAACGACGTACACTGTCATACCTAAAATGGAGGAATCATGGCACGGGTAGCATTGGTCACGGGCGGATCGCGCGGCATTGGCGCGGCGATTTCGGTGGCACTGAAGGCGGCAGGATACAAGGTGGCCGCAAACTATGCAGGCAATGATGAGGCGGCAGCCGCCTTTACCAAGGAAACCGGCATCCCGACCTACAAATGGTCAGTCGCCGATTACGACGCCTGCGTGGCAGGCATCGCCAAGGTTGAGGCCGAAGTTGGCCCGGTGGATGTGCTGGTAAACAATGCGGGCATCACGCGCGACGCCATGTTCCACAAGATGACCCCCGGCCAGTGGAAGGAAGTCATCGACACCAACCTGACCGGCCTGTTCAACATGACCCACCCCCTGTGGTCGGGCATGCGTGACCGCAAGTTTGGCCGCGTCATCAACATCTCGTCGATCAATGGCCAGAAGGGTCAGGCGGGCCAAGCCAACTATTCGGCCGCCAAGTCGGGCGATTTGGGCTTTACCAAGGCTTTGGCGCAAGAAGGCGCCCGCGCGGGCATCACTGTGAACGCGATCTGCCCGGGCTATATCGGCACGGAAATGGTCCGCGCCATTGACGAAAAGGTGCTGGCCGAACGCATCATCCCGCTGATCCCGGTGGGCCGTCTGGGCGAGCCGGAAGAGATTGCGCGCTGCGTGGCCTTCTTGGCCGCCGACGATGCGGGCTTTATCACCGGCGCCACGATTTCTGCAAATGGCGGGCAGTACTTCGTCTAAGCTCAGCACATGTTTTGAAAAGCCCGGCCCTGCGGCCGGGCTTTTTCATGCCAACCCTTGCGGCAGGCCAGATGCCGCCGTAACGCTGGGCGCAAAGCGTAGGGGGCAGAGATGACACGGCAAAAGGCGACCGCCATCGGCTCTACCGCCATTCTGATGTGGGCGCTGCTGGCGCTGATGACCATCGGTTCGGCCCCAGTGCCGCCTTTTCTGTTGAACGCTTTGTGTTTCGGGATCGGCGGGGCCATTGGGCTTGTCTGGATCGGGTTTGGCGCGGGGTTCGGGGTGCTGCGTCAAATCTCGTGGAAGGTCTATGCTTTTGGCACGATTGGCCTTTTCGGCTATCACGCGCTCTATTTCACCGCCTTTCGCATCGCCCCCTTCGCCGAAACCGGGCTGATCGCCTATCTTTGGCCCCTGTTCATCGTGCTGTTTTCCGGCCTTTTGCCGGGCGAGCGTTTACGCCCGCTGCATGTCATCGGCGCGCTGGTGGCCTTTGCTGGGGCCGGGTTGATCGTGATGGGTCGGGGGGGCAGCGCGGAGGCCGTGCCAGTTCTGGGCCTGTCGCTGGCCTTTCTCTGTGCGCTCGCTTGGGCGGCCTATTCGGTGCTGTCGCGGCGTCTGGGCGATGTGCCGACGGAATCGGTTGTGGTCTATTGCCTGCTGACCGCGGCCCTTTCGGTGCCTGCGCATCTGATCTGGGAGGTCACCGCATGGCCGCAGGGCAGCTGGGGCTGGCTGTCGGTGATTGGCCTTGGCCTTGGCCCGGTGGGGGCCGCGTTCTTTACATGGGACATCGGCATGAAGAAGGGCGACATCCAACTTTTGGGCGTCGCATCCTATGCCGCGCCCTTGCTGTCCACCTTGGCCCTGATCGCCGCCGGGCTTGCCGAGGGCAAACCGATTTTGCTTTTGGCAGCGCTTCTTATCACGGGCGGGGCGGCATTGGCCGCCCGCGCCAGCCTGAAAGCTCAGGCATAAAGAATCAGGCCTAGCTGCTCAGGCCTGCGACAGGCGGCCGATCTCTTCCTTGATCTTCAGCTTCTGCTTTTTCCACTCAGCGATCTGCAAGTCACTTGCACCCGGCGCGCGCTGCGCCTTTTCAACCATATCGGCAAGGTTTTCGTGCTTCTTCTTGAGTTCGGCGATGTGGGAAGCGACGCTCATGGAAGTCCTCCTGATGATGGTGGCAACATCCTCAGTGCACCACGAATCGCGCGATCTGTCACGAAAACTTCACACTGCATTTTGGCGCATTTGGTCAAAATTCGCTGAATTCCGCTGACAGGCTTTCGCCGCCGCGCAGCACGGCGCTGCCGCGTTGGGTATAGCTCTCGCGGTCGCCATCATGCGCGGTACCCTGATGCAGCACCAAGGGCGCCAAAAGCCGGAAGGCGCCTTTGCCACCCTTGCGGGCGCGCAGGACGATGCGCAGCGCGGCGCGCCCTTCGCGGGGCTGCAAAGGCAGGATACTGGCCGAGCCGAGCTTTGTGCCCATCGCCGCCAGAACCGCTGGTACCCCATCCGCCCCGCAGATCAGCGTCAGCCAGCCGCCGGGGGCCAGACGGCGCGCGGCGGCCTGCACCCAATCGCCCAAGGGGGTGTCCACCTGCAAGGCCGTCGCCCGCGCCGCATTGGGCGAGCGCGTGCCCCCTGCAGGGTAATAGGGCGGGTTGGCGATGACGTGGTCGAAATCCCGACGCAGCGCCACGGGCATCTGCGCCAGATCGCCGCATTCGACCTGCATCTCAACCCCGTTTTCGGCCGCGTTGCGCCGTGCCAGCGTGGCATAGGCGGGCTGTAACTCCAGCCCTGCCAACTGTACCCCGGGCACTCGTGCCGCAAGGCATAAGCTCGCCGCGCCTGCGCCACAGCCCAGGTCCAGCACACGTTCTCCCGGCCGTGCCGGGCAGGCGGCCGCCAAGATCACCGGGTCTGTAGCAGCGCGATAGCCCTTTTTCGGCTGCCACAGGTGCAGCCGCCCGCACAGGAACGCATCGCGCGACAGCGCGGCCTCGTCGAAATCACGGCTCTGCATCATAGCCTTCGTCAATGCCGTTCGCCCGAATGACCGAGCGCGCCTCGACCCAATCCCGCTCCAGCACCATCAGCCGGCGCGGCAGAATGCCTATGCTGCCTTCGAACACGCTCATGTGGACGTCCAGCACAAAGCTGGCTATATCCTCGCCTTCAAGAAGGGCTTGGGCAAAGGCGATCACAGTCGGATCGGTTGTCTGAAGCAAAAGTTTCATGGCGGTAGTTTCGCGGCTGTGAGACAGAAAGTCGAGACGAATGGGGATGTCCTTGGATCACATGCCAAAACCGCAGGATCGTTTGGCAGATTATCTGGCTGCCGATATGGCTGCGGTCAATCTGTTGATCCGCGAGCGTATGGCCTCGGAACACGCCCCCCGCATTCCGCAAGTCACCGCCCATCTGATCGAGGCGGGCGGCAAGCGCCTGCGCCCAATGCTGACCTTGGCCGCAGCGCGGCTG
>JACCED010252581.1_pt1 | contig 12297 bp, 14 predicted proteins | sample 7455021 | NCBI WGS metagenome assembly JACCED01 (sample SAMN15323456, study PRJNA562643) | freshwater metagenome | isolation source: river surface water | place: USA:Blue River Watershed | collected 2017-08-19
CCTTGATCTAAATCCACTAACTCACTTGATGCCAGCTGCCAAGGGACAGATACAACCATCACTCCTGGGGTGAAAAGTAGGCGACCTTTAAGCCGAAGTGCACTCTGATTATGTAACAGTTGTTCCCACCATTTTCCGACTACATACTCGGGAATATAAATTGTGATTAAATCTCGTGAACTTTGACGGGCAATTGATCGAACGTAATCCAGAATCGGTCGGCTAATTTCTCGGTATGGCGAATGTAAAACCGTCAGCGTAACCGGGATTTCACGGCGCTCCCATTCTTCTTCGAAGAGTTCAGTCTCTTCTGGATCTACGGCTACGGTGACTGCTTCAAGCGTTGTTGGACGTGTAGCGCGCGCATAAGCCAAAGCCCTAAGAGTTGGTTTATGAATTTTTGAAACAAGCACTATTGCATGAACGCGCGCTGGCAAAATAACCGATTCATCATCGTCTACTTCAAGTTCTTTTGAAACTTTTGCATAATGATCAGATATTGAACGCATAATGAAATAAAAAACTGCCATTGCAGCGATAGAAATCCAAGCACCGTATGTAAATTTGGTGATCAAAATAATTACTAGTACCACACCGGTAAGGGAAAAACCGATTCGATTAATTAACTGCTTTCGAACCATCTCGCTTTTGGCGGCAGGATCAACTTCTGCTGAAATTTTCTTAGTCCAGTGGCGGATCATGCCAAATTGACTAAAGGTAAAGGAAGTGAAAACCCCAACTGCATAAAGTGGAATTAATAAAGTAACTTCAGCCTCAAAAACCACCACTAAAAGAATGGCTAATGCAGACAGAGCAATGATGCCGTTGCTATGTGCTAATCGATCCCCACGCTTTTGCAGTTGCCTTGGCAGAAAACCATCTCGGGCCAAAATTGAACCGAGTAACGGAAAACCATTGAAACCAGTGTTAGCCGCTAAAACCAAAATCAATGCAGTAACTAAAGCAATAAATCCAGCTAGTAACGGAAAGTCACTAAACACAGCATTTGCTATCTGAGCAATTACCGTTTTTTGCTCAACATTTTCTGGTTTACCGATTAATAATGCATCGTCGTGGGTAACTCTTACTTGAGTGATTTGGGCCAACAACGTTATGCCAATAAACATGGTTACGCCGATAGCGCCTAGAAGAGTCAGCGTAGTTGCTGCATTTTTTCCTTTAGGTGGTCGGAATGCAGGCACACCGTTACTGATTGCTTCAATACCGGTTAGCGCCGCGCAACCTGAAGTGAACGCTCGCAAGAGCAAGAAAGCTAAAACCAGACCAGTGAACTCACCCTCAGGCACAATCTGCCAACTCGAACTTTCGGCAAGAACCTGCTCACCTCTTGAGGTTCGGAAGAATCCCCAGACGAACATTGAAAAAATTCCGAGTAAAAACGCATATGTTGGAAACGCCAGAACAGTTCCTGATTCCTTGACGCCACGTAAGTTAATCATTGTTAAGAAAATTATCAGGCCAACCGCTAATTCAACTTTGTAGTCGTGCAAAACAGTGATACTTGAACTTAAGTTATCCACTGCTGCAGAGATCGATACTGCAACTAAAAGAACGTAATCTACAAGTAGAGCACTAGCTACTGTGATTCCCGCTTTTGGTCCTAAATTTACGGTAGCGATTTCATAGTCGCCGCCGCCACTTTGATACTCGTTTACGTTTTGCCGATAAGAAAGTACGACAACAATCATTACAAGTGCGACGCCTAAGGCTGCATAAATTGAGTTGGTAAGAAGTGCAATGCCACCCATGGCGAGTACAAGAAGAATTTCTTCAGAAGCGTAAGCAACGCTAGACATGGCGTCAGAGGCAAAAACTGGAAGTGCAATTCTTTTCGGGAGTAACGTCTCTCCCATTCTTTCGCTTGCTAAAGCTCGCCCAAAAGCAAGTCGCTTTGCCGCCGAAGTAACTTTTGCCACAAGGAGAGCCTACGCCCGTCCTTTGCTAACTCTTTTTAAGGTTGGGCTTATGTCCGATGTAAAAAATACAAAGAGACGTGTAGTTTTAGTTCGTGCACATCGTAATAATGGGTTGCGGTCGAGTCGGCTCGCTTGTCGCTGTAGAACTCGAAAATCTTGGTCATTCAGTCGCAATTATTGATCAAGACGAAACATCATTTAAACGTTTGGGTCAGAGTTTTGCCGGACAGAAAATTGTCGGGATTGGATTTGACCGTGATCGATTAACTGAAGCTGGTATTTCCAAAGCCGATGCCTTCATTGCGGTTTCTTCTGGTGACAACTCCAACATCTTGGCTGCCCGCGTAGCACGTGAAACTTTTGGGGTAAAAAATGTTATTGCCCGTATTTATGATCCAAAACGGGCTGAAGTTTATGAACGATTGGGTATCCCTACTGTGGCAACTGTTTCATGGACAGCCGATCAGATACTTCGTCACGTAAATCCAATAGGCGCGACTGAAGATTGGCATGACCCGAGTGGCAGTGTCACTCTTGCTCAAGTTGCTTATCACGAAACCTGGATCGGACACTCAATTTCAAAAATTGAAAGTCAAGTCAATTGCAACATTGCAGTAATTACCAGGTATGGAAAAGCAATAATTCCTGATGAACAGTCCGTCCTGCAAGATGGTGATGTTATTCACGTACTAGCAAATACCGAAAACTTATCTACTGTGGCTGAAAAACTTGGAAAGAGCTAACTAATGCGAATTGCAATTGCTGGAGCAGGTCAAGTTGGTCGATCTATTGCTCGTGAATTGGCGGCAAACGGTCACAGCATATTGCTTCTTGATCGAGACTCAAGTGTGCATAAATTGGCCGGTCCAAACATTGAATGTGTGCAAATAGATGCTTGTGAAATTGAGTCTTTAAGTCAAGCAAAACTGTCAGATTGTCATGTGATGGTCGCTGCAACTGGTGACGACAAAGCGAACCTGGTGATTAGTTTGTTGGCCAAAACAGAGTTTGGTGTTTCGAGAGTTGTTGCCCGAGTCAATCATCCAAAGAATGAATGGATGTTCGACGAAGCATGGGGTGTTGATACGGCAGTATCCACTCCGCGCATTCTTTCTGCATTGGTAGAAGAAGCTGTCTCAGTTGGTGACTTGATCCGGCTTATGACACTTCGCCAAGGTCAGGCTAATTTACTCGAATACACATTGGAATCGACAAGTTCACTTTCCGGAAAAAGAGTGGGCGATGTTGCTTGGCCAAGTGATACTAAGTTAGTTGCGATTTTGCGCGAAAAGAAAGTAATTACGCCATCGGCCGATGATCCGCTTGAAGTTGGCGACGAATTACTGTTTATTGCAGTTGAAGAACAAGAACAAGCCTTAGCTAAATTACTTAAGGGTTAGTCTGCCGCTTGCTCATGGCATAGGTGATATAACCAGCTAAGGCAAAAAGTGGTAAACCAAGTGCCAATCTAAAGAATCCAAGTAGCGCAATCTGATTGGCAAAATAAAGCGGAGTCATAATGAGAACTCTTAAGCCAAAAACTCCGAACCACAAATAAGTCATAGCTCGATACCTACGAAGCAATTCGCGATTTTTCAACCAATCAGTTTTTGTGCCACGAATCGATTCAATTAGATACCCAATTAAAGGTTTATTGACAATCAGACTTACCAGACAAGCTCCAGCGTAAACAAAGTTCATCAGAATGCCAGGTAAAAAGAAATTCTGCGCCTGGCCACTTGAAATAGCTAACCAAGATGAAAACGCCAGCCCAATAAATCCTGCTGTGACTTGAGAAAGTGTCTGCCTTTTGGCTAATCGAAAGATGGCAAGAATTAATCCAACTGAAACTGCGGCAAAAACACTTAACCGTAGATTTTGAGAAGTCAAAGCGTAGGCAGTAATAAATACAAGTGCTGGTGCCCCACTTTCAATCATTCCTCGGGTGCCGCCAAGTGATGAAGTTAGAAGTTTTAAGTCGTCAGATAACTCGTTGGAAAAATTCTCTTTTGGATTATTCATTTGGCAATAACTCATACTTTGGGTTGTAGATGGCTGGTTGTTGTTTTGGTCCCCGAGAAATTCTGCCTTGCACGATCAATCTTCGTCCTACCGAAATTCCGCGAATTTTGGCTCGGCCCATCCAAAGTAATGTGATGTATCCACTACCATCCCAGAGTTCGGCTTCGACTATTGGGAAATTATCTTGGGGACGATGACGAAGTGCCCTAATTGTGCCCTGAACTTTTACAAATTCGCCAACTATACATTGCGCTGCTGCGCTGGCTCCGATTAGTTCTGTCTGCTTTCGAAGATCTGCCGAATCTAAATCAATTTGGTTTTCTACCAAAGATTTTAAATAGTCGGTGACGCGGCTCATGCCTAAACTTTACCTTTTTAAATTTCGATTCTTAAGTTGTCTTGTGTGACGGCAACATTCTCGCTGCTAGGCAAAGTTAACGGCAATCGTGATCCAGGTGACATCGCATGTTCCCCGCGATCTACAACTAGTTGACTAATTAACTCGTCTAATTTCGAAATTGCTACTGGATCAGTAGCGCCATTTCCGCTGACAGTCACTCGCATAAACCATCTATCTCCGTCGATGCCAAGAAAACGCACTGCTTGAACTTGAGCAATACCTTGGGCATCAAAAGTTGGCATGATTGCACTCAGCTCAGCGCCAAAAGTTCCATTCATTACTTTTGGTTGGACTTTGGCGTCCTCGAGTTTTGCCGCAAGTTCGAATCTTGTCTCTGTCCAAGATGAATGGTCTTTGGCTGCTGCGAAAACTTCTACTTTTGCAATTGAGTTGGCGTAAATCAGACTTAACGAGAGCAACTGCTTATCGTCCTGAGTAATTTCTACGGAAATGTCTAGTTCATTTAATGATGGAATCCATAATGACCCAAACTTCAAATAGCCATCGGCGTTTATAACTTCATAGCTGTTCTTAGGACTAGTCATAAACTTTGTAATCCGGTAGAGCCAAAACCACGATCTGCGCGATCTGATTCAGTCAGTGAATCAACTTCAATGAAATTTGCCGTTTCATACTTTTGGATTAACAACTGGGCAATTCGACTTCCAGCAGGGGCGGTGAAAATTTCCGTCGGATCCAAATTAATTAAATTAATTAATATTTCACCTCGGTAACCAGAATCAATTGTTCCCGGTGTATTTACGATGCTGATTCCATGTTTATGTGCCAAACCTGAGCGTGGATGAACTAAACCAACAAAACCATCTGGGATAGCTACCGCAAGTCCAGTCCGAATCAATTTTCGTTGCCCAGGTTTCAATTCAATGTCTTCAAGACATGCTAAATCAGCACCGGCGTCCGATGGATGTGCATAAGTTGGAACAACTGCTCGACTATCCAATCGACTGAAGTGAACTGCCATCACAAGTGAGAGAATACCTGTATGCAATCAACTGAAGCCAACGCGACTTCATTTCCTGAAGGCTCTAACGGAAAAATAGTTGCCTACAAAGAACGGCTTCTTCCTGGGCCATTTAGTTGGATTCTGATTTTTGTTATGACGGCTTCGCTAGGGATTGCATATGGAGATGTTTACGGAATCACTTTTGGATTTTTCTTAACTGGGTTTAGCACAATCGCCATTTACCTGGTTATGTATTTTTCTAGCCCGATTGTTTTGGTCGACGATCTAGTTCTACAGGTGGGTAACGCCAGACTTCCGTTGAATTTTGTTTCGCAGCCTCAAATTTTGGATGCACAACAAACAGCGAAATCTAGAAGGTTGCCAGCACCTAAAAATGCTTACCTAGTTATGCGAGCATCAATCCCTGAATCAATTTTGGTTCAGGTAGGTGACCTAACTGATCCGCACCCTTACTGGCAGTTTTCAAGTAGAAAGCCAAAGCAGGTGCTTAAAGCATTGACAGATTCAGTGAAGTCATCTGCTTCGTGAATTGAATTAAGGTTAGGCACAATCAGCGCAAACAGGTTGGCCTTTGACTTCTTTTGCTAACTGGCTGCGATGATTCACTAGGAAACATCGTGAACAGGTGAACTCATCAGCTTTTTTTGGAATGACCAGAACAGTAATTGATTCATCAGATAAATCTGCACCTGGTAATTCCAAGTTCTCGTTTAAATCTGCTTCATCAGCATCGACACTCGTCGCAGTTTTAGAAGCATGTTGAGCTTTTAAGTCTTCGAGAGACTCTTCATTTAACTCTTCATCCGTCTTTCTAGGTGCGTCGTAGTCAGTTGCCATGACTTCTGTTCATCTCCCGATTCTGTGATGGCTAGGTAATAGTCCTAACGCAACGTGAGGCTACTTTATGCCCAAGCTGGGTCGGACATCGCCCCTAGATTAATCAATTCTTCGCATTTCCTTGGGATATACGAACGCATTTTGGGTGTAAGCCTTGATTGAGTATTCAAGTACCGCTGGGTCTGCCTTACCCTCTTTAATCCGAGCCGGGACGCCTACTGCTAATGCGCCACTTGGAATCACCGTGCCATGTGTCACGACGGCGCCGGCCGCGACTAAAGCCCCAGTTTCAACAATTGCTTCATGATGTACTAACGAGCCAGACCCAACAAGGCACCCAGATTGCAAGGTGCAGCCTTCTAAATGTGCATTGTGACCAATAGTGCATTCATCGCCAATCAAAGTTGGCAGGGTCGAGGTGGTGTGAACAACTGCCCCATCTTGAATTGAACAACGTTCACCAACAACAATTCTGTTGCTATCACCGCGAAGGACAGCACATGGCCATACGCTGCTCAAGGCTCCGATAGTTACATCACCGATAATTACTGCATCTGGATGGATAAATGCATCTTGATGAATGTTTGGCACTTTGTCGCCAAGAGCATAAATAGGCATTAGTTAAGCTCCTTGATCTGCATTTTGATTTCGTAATAGCTCGGTTAGCGCCGATTGAATCTCTGAATTACCTGCCACAATCATTTTCTCACTCGGCATCTCTTGGGTTAGACCACTTACTTTGCCCCCTGCTTCGGCTACCATCAGCGAACCAGCAGCATGATCCCAAGGTTTAACGCCTCGCTCGTAATAGGCATCAAGTTCTCCGCTAGCGACCAAACAAAGATCTAGAGCACAAGATCCCAACCGGCGGATGTCTCGGACCCTAGGCAAAATCTGTGTCAAAACTTCGGCTTGATGTGCGCGTCGATCGGCAGCATAACCAAAGCCAGTGCCAACCAAACTATGACTTAGCCGGTCCTCGGTTGAAACCTTTAGTTTGGTGACCTGCTGGCCAACAATTCGGAATGCACCATGTCCAGCTCTGCTGACAAAAAGTGAATTTAGGGTTGGTGCATTGACTACACCAACAATTCCCCGCCTAGTCTCTTCCTCAACTAAAGCTATAGAGACACACCAATGCGGTAATTGATACAAATAATTGATGGTTCCATCGATTGGATCGATAACCCATTGCCGTCCCGACGTGCTCTTTTTATCGGCGCCTTCTTCACCCAGCAATCCGTCTTCGGGTTTTCCAAGTTCAATGGCGCCGACTATCAGTTCTTCGGCCAATTGATCCATGTGAGTCACCACGTCGGTATCTGTGGTCTTAGTTTCAATCGTGAGCGAGACAGGACGGTCAGCAAGTAAGTCACCTGCTCGCCGAGCCAGATCCACGGCAAAAGCCACATCTGGATCGTTCAGTAACTTCGCGTAGTCTTGGGCTGCATCACTCATGGATACATCATTGCGCCTCTCGGTAATCGTCATGCGACACACCCCCCAAAAACCCCGATTTTCTGGGGTTTTCACGCGAAACTATTCGTAGAGCTTTGGAGGAAAAAAACTTGAAAGACCTGATTTTCGTTGGTCGAAGTGATGACAACTCCGCATTGGTTTTTATGGACGACAACGGCGAAGAATTTCGAGTAGCCGTAGATGACCACATAGTTCGAAACGTAAATTCACCAAAACCGGCAACCGCGAATGATGTTTCACTTGGAATTACTCCGCGCGACATTCAAACTCGAATTCGTCGAGGCGAGTCACCTAAAGAAATCGCTCTCGACGCAGGTGTTTCAGTAGAACGAATTGAACGGTACGCAGGTCCGGTTTATGCCGAGCGGTTATACATTTCAACGAAAGCTCGCGAAACTTTTGTGCGCCGGCCTCATGGTGAAATGCGATTAGAAGACATCGTGGTGAGCCAACTTATTTCCCGCAATGTCGACATCCTCACTCTTGAATGGGATTCGTACCGTCGTGACGACAACCGCTGGACAATCACAGTTCAATGGGCATCTGGCACTGGAACTGGCGGTGCATCTTGGATTTATGATCCACTTGGTCACTCAATTGTTGCTCTTGATGATGAGGCACGCTGGTTATTCGACGAAGCCACTAGTGCAGCAAAAGAAGCAGCTCGAAAAGTTTCTCCAGTTGAAACAAAACCTCGCCTAGTTGGTCTTCCTACTGTGGCTCAAGACGTGCAGCCGGAGGCTGGAGTAGATAGTCCTGGTTGGGCAGGTCCTGGTCATCCAACTGTTCCAGTTCCGATGCCAGTTTCTAATCCAGCACCGGTAGTCGATGATTCTCCATCTTGGGATGACATTTTGTTTGGTCATCGACCATCTGATCAATAATTATTTGAATTAACAAAAGCAAACAAGCGTAGAAACTAAAAAAGAGAAAATGGCTAAATCAAACACGTCGAATAAAGATCAGGATCAAAATCCGGGGGGTCGCATTGTTGACATTGATGTCGCAAGCGAAATGCAGGGTTCATTTCTTGAGTATGCCTATTCGGTGATTTATTCGCGAGCGTTGCCAGATGCTCGTGATGGATTAAAGCCAGTGCAACGTCGAATTTTGCACACGATGGCTCAAATGAATTTGAAATCTGATCGCGGCCACGTGAAATCTGCGCGTGTGGTCGGTGAAGTAATGGGTAAATTGCACCCGCATGGCGACAGTGCAATTTATGACGCTTTGGTTCGCATGGCGCAATCTTGGTCATTACGCCTTCCATTCGTTGATGGACATGGAAACTTTGGTTCGCTTGATGAAGGTCCGGCAGCATATCGATACACCGAAGCTCGGTTAGCGGCTGCGGCTAACGCAATGGTGGATTCACTCGATGAAGACACAGTTGATTTCAATCCAAACTACGACGGCCGTGAATTAGAACCTGCAGTATTGCCGGCTGCAATCCCCTCGTTATTAGTAAATGGTGCATCAGGTATTGCCGTGGGTATGGCAACAAACATGCCGCCACATAATCTGCGCGAAGTAACAGCTGCAGCTGTACACCTACTTAATAATCCAAAAGCGACACTGGACGAGTTAATGGACTTCGTCCCAGGACCAGATTTACCTACGGGTGGCTTAATTGTTGGTCTTGATGGGATTCGTGAAGCATACGAGACCGGTAAAGGTAGTTTTCGAGTTCGGGCGCGCGTTGACATTGAACGAGTTTCCGCAAAACGAACCGGTCTAGTTGTTCGCGAATTGCCATACCAGGTTGGACCTGAACGCGTTATTGAGCGAATTAAAGATTTAGTTACCAGCAAAAAACTTCAAGGTATTTCAGATGTGATCGATTTAACCGATTACGAATCTGGTTTAGAGCTAGTAATCGAACTCAAAAATGGTTTTAACCCGCAGGCAGTCTTGGATCAGCTTTATAAACAAACTCCACTAGAAGATTCATTCCACATAAACAATGTGGCACTAGTTGAAGGTCAACCAGTCACCCTGGGCTTAAAAGAATTACTCGATGTATTCGTTAAGCACCGATTAGAAGTTGTAAAGCGACGCTCTGAGTTCCGCCGTAAGAAAGCTCAAGACAGATTGCACCTGGTTGATGGTTTGCTTATTGCAATTTTGGACATCGACAAGATTATTAAGTTAATTCGTGCCAGTGAAGATACGGCTGCTGCGCGTACGGGACTCATGAAGACATTCAAATTAAGTGAATTACAAGCAAATCACATTCTGGAAATGCCACTTCGCAGATTGACCAAGTTCTCAAAATTGGAACTCCAAAAAGAGCAAAAAGAATTGCAAGCCATAATTGCTGATCTAACTGAGATTTTGACCAGTAGTAAGCGACTAAAGAAAGTTGTGGCTACCGAATTAAACGAAATGGCAGAACTCTACGGAGACGACCGCCGTAGTGACTTGATTTCAGATGATGAAATTGTTTCTGCTGCGTCTTCTAGCTCGATGGAAATTGAAGATGACCCTTGCTTTGTAATTATGTCTTCGAGCGGATTACTTGCTCGAACAACTTCCCTAGCCCCGCTCGAACTTGCCAAAAAACGCGTTAACCATGACTCAATTCGTTCAGTAGTTAAGTCATCTGCTCGCGGCGAGATTGGATTAGTAACAAGTGCCGGTCGAGTGTTAAGACTTGCTGTTATTGGATTACCAGCACTTCCTGATAACGCTAATTTGACGGCAGCTGGTGGCGGCGCAATAAAAGAATTTTTAACTTTGCCCAAGGATGAAAAACCTTTAGCCCTCATGAACCTGGCAGATAGCAATTCAACTTTGGTTGTGTTTACTGCAAGTGGTCAAATTAAACGGGTAAATCATGATGTGCCCGGTAGCGCAAAAGACTGGAACATTCTCAAACTTGAAAGTAATGATTCTTTAGTTGGAGCAATCCAAACTGCCGATGATTCAGGTAACGCAATATTGATCACCAGTGATGCGCAATTACTTCATTTCCCTGCTAACTCAGTCAGAGGCACTGGACGTCAAGCAGGCTGTGTAGCCGGAATCAAATTGGCAAAAGGTGCAAAAGTTGTTTATGGCTCAGTGATTAAGCCAGATGCCAATACCGTGGTGGCAACTGTCGCTGGTAAAGATGAAGCCACTGCAACAAGTATTAAGTTATCTGCATTAACTGAGTTTCCCGCTAAGGGACGCGCAACTGGTGGCGTGCGCTGCCATAAATTTTTAGCTGGTGAAAAAGTCATTGTTACAGCGGCTGCTGGTACCCCACCAATTCATGCCGCTACTGGAACAGGTGGTTTTGTTGATGTTCCCGCAAAATTGGCAAAACGTGATGCTTCTGGAACGAAATTAGCCAAGTCAATTGGTGCCGTGAACGCTAAGCCAAATTTCTAATCTGCATCGTGACAGAATAAGCAGGTGAATTCTTCTTTTCCGGAGTCTGCGTTTAGTGATGTGCTGACTAGCAATAAGCAGTTTGTCGCAGATTTTAAAAGCCAGCATTTAACTGGTCGCGCCGCCAAAGGTTTGGCAATTATTACCTGTATGGATTCGCGAATTAGTCCCCTATCAATGGTTGGCATGCAAGCTGGTGACGTAAAAATACTTCGTAATGCTGGAGCGCGGGTGACTGAAGACGTTCTGCGCACTTTGGTGTTAGCCACCTTTTTACTTGGGGTAAATCGGGTGCTAGTTGTGCCTCACACAGATTGCCGGATGGCTAATTCAGATGAGTTTGAAATACACAAGGCTATTTTGAATGATTTTGGGGTAGATACACGCAGTGTTGAATTTCGTACCGTCAAAGATCAACTCGCCGCCCTTGAACAAGATGTGATTCGAATCCGCACTCACCCATTACTAGCCAAAGGCGTTACAGTCGGTGGCGCTATTTATGACGTCAATACGGGGCAATTAATGCCTCAAAACATTTAATCGAAGGAGCACCATGCCATTTATTTCAGTAACCATGCTTGAAGGTAGAACTACTGAGCAAAAACTTGCCCTAATCCGTGCACTCACAGATGCAATTGTCGAAACTGCTGGTGCAAAACGAGAAAATGTCCACGTCGCGATTAATGACGTTTCTGCTGACGAATGGGGTACGGGCGGAAAATCGATGCGCGAAATAAAAGCCGAAGGCTAAGCGTCGATTCGTTCTCGATCTAACTTTGCTGCGCCTTCGATAATAAAGTCTTTGCGCGGTCCCACATCGTTACCCATCAAAAGGTCGAACACATCGTCAGCCGCTTTTGCATCGCCTGTCGTTATCCGACGGAGAGTTCGTTTCTCTGGATCCATTGTCGTTTCGCGCAACTGAACTGCGTCCATTTCGCCAAGACCTTTGTAACGCTGAATTGGCTCTTTCCACTTACGTCCTTGCTTAGTTAAATCAGCAAGTGTGGCTTTCATCTCAGCATCGCTATAGGTGTAAATCACTTCGTTAGATTTTTTACCACTACCGCCAATAACTTCAATCCGATGCAACGGCGGAACTGCGGCGTATACACGACCAGCCTCGAGCAACGGGGTTAAATAACGGTGGAACAATGTCAGCAACAGAGTCCGAATGTGTGCCCCGTCAACGTCAGCGTCGGCCAAAATAATGATTTTGTTGTATCGAACTGAATCTAAATCAAATGAACGACCTGAACCAG
>JACCED010842038.1_pt1 | contig 12296 bp, 11 predicted proteins | sample 7455021 | NCBI WGS metagenome assembly JACCED01 (sample SAMN15323456, study PRJNA562643) | freshwater metagenome | isolation source: river surface water | place: USA:Blue River Watershed | collected 2017-08-19
ATGCATGGACTCCGCATCGAGGCGGCGGGGGTTCTGCCTCCAGCACAAACGGTTTTGTGCGTCCATCGAGGCGCCGCGTTCATGCGATGCCGAGGACTGCTTGTACGCCCGGCTGTTGAGAATCAACCGGTGGACCGCCTTCAACGACCATCCGCGCGCCTGCAAGCTTGCGGCCAGCCAATCGACAAGTTCCGGATGCGAGGGCACCTCGCCCCCGAGTCCAAAGTCGCTCGGTGTGCGCACCAGTCCCTGCCCGAAATGATGGTGCCAAAGTCGGTTTACGATCACACGCGCGGTGAGCGGATTGTCGGCACGTATGATCCATTCGGCTAGCGCCCGCCGCCTGCCTCCCTCCTCGGTTTGATCCGAACCAAAATCAATCCCGCTTTTGCCCGCCCATGCGATTGTTCCGGGTGTGACCTGCTGTCGCGGTTCTTCCGCATTCCCACGGTGGTATACGTGGGTGGGCGCCGGGAGCGCCTCGGTGGTCACTGCGTAAACGCGGCTTGGCGCGGGGAGCGCCTTGAGTTCATTTTGCAACACACTCGCACGAGCCTGCAACTCGCTTAGCCGCTGCTTGTCGCCCTGCGTTTGTGCTTTGTTCAATACAGCCGGATGCAGGCGCGCGTCTCCAAGGAAAAGTAAATCGCTGCCAATCCCGTCACCTCCATCCGTTGCAATGAGGGTGAGTGTTTTTGCCGTCTCCGGGACCACGACATCGACTTCAGTGAAGTCTAATTTTTTAAGCTTCAGTTTTTGGAACACCTGCTGCGTGTCGATATACACTGAGAAATCCGCCCGTGTATTGAGCGCACCAGGCGAGGCCCCGAAGCCGACAGTCGCGCTGAAACGAAAAGTCCGCACCCCGCTGTGCTCACGAATCCGGTTTAAATCAAAAGTGACACCCGCATTCGCATGCAGTCCTAGAATGGAATGCGACGCGGCTGCATAATCGATGCCATTGATCTTGGTCGAAACTTGCCCGTTGAGCGGGCCGTTTCGGACCGCGTCCCAAGCATTGCCACTGGTTGCAGGGACGCCCTGCACCTCTTGCTTGAACGCGACCGGCAACGGCTTTGAGCCGTCCGGAACAAAAACCCACTGCACGAAGCGCAGCGCGGTTTCCGTGTCCCGGGGCCACTCGAGCTTCTGAAGCCGGTTGGTCATGATGTCGGGATGATACCCGGTTTTATCTGTCACAAAGTTTCCGGTCCGTGGATGAATCCCGCGGCCGCGCACCCCGGTTCCTCGTCCATCGCCGCCGCCGATCATGTCGGCCAAATCCAAGGGGTCACCAGTGAGCTTAGCCACTTCCGCGCGAACGGACTTAAGCTCCGCGTCCAATTTCTTTTTCACGCCTTCCACCCGCCGCACCTCCGCCGAATCGATGTCCCGCTCTCCCCGCTTCACCCCTGCGAAAACGGCGCACAAACGGTAATATTCCTCCTGCGAAATAGGATCCAGCTTGTGGTCATGACAGCGTGCACAGTTGATGGTGACGGCGGTTGCCGCGGTCATGACCTGCGTAACCATGTCGTCCAAATCACCAGCTCGTGCTGCACGCCTGAGCTGTTCACTTTTGGTTTCCACGTTGCCAACAAAATCCCAGGGTCCTGCGGCAAGAAAACCAGTCGCAACAGTTGCTTCGGGATTTTCGGGCTCGAACACGTCGCCCGCAATTTGCTGCCGCAGAAAAGTGTCGTAAGGCTTGTCGTCGTTGAATGCTTTGATGACGTAGTCGCGATACCTCCACGCATTCGGACGCAGTTGGTCGCGCTCGAAACCGTGCGTGTCGGCGTAGTGGGCGATATCCAGCCAGTGTCGCGCCCAGCGTTCGCCGTAACGTGGGCTGGAGAGAAATTCATCCACGAGCGTTGCGTAAGAGTCGGGCCGTTGGTCATTCACAAAAGCCTCGACGCGCTCGGGTGAGGGCGGGAGGCCGAGCAAGTCATAAGAGAGCCTGCGGATGAGCGTGCGTCGGTCCGCCTCCGGTGACCAATCAAGGCCGGATTGGAGCAGCGTCTTTCCGATAAAATCATCGACACAGGATCCGCCCGGCCACACGCGCTTGATGGGCTGCACGGACCAGTGGGCATTGCGCGGGTCCACAGCGGGTTTTTCGGCGGCTGACTGTGCCGGCCAGAATGCTCCCTCTTGAATCCAACCCTGCAGTCTGCTGATTTCCGTCGCGGAAAGAGGCCGGCCCTTTGGTGGCATGCGCTCGTCCTCGCTCTTGGAATTCACGCGCGCCAGCAGCAGGCTATGGCCGGGGTCGCCGGGCGTGATCGCAGGGCCGTTTTCACCTCCCGCGAGCATTGCATTGAGCGAATCCAAGCGGAGTCCGCCCTTCTGCTTCTTTGAGTCATGACACTCCCAGCAGCGCTCTTTGAGAATCGGTTTAACCTCCGCGCTGAAATCCACCGCATGCGACGCGAAGGGCGCGAACCCCGCGCAACTCACGAGCGCCATGAGCACTAGTGTAAAAACGGGGCGCATCACTTTGTTTTCGTTGTCTTGCATAGGTCTGCGTAGGCATGCCTGAGGTGGGCGCGCATTTCTTTCGCGGCGACATCGCCGTCGCCTGCCTCGACTGCGAGCAGAATCCTCGCGTGCTGGCTGTAGGCTTTCTCTTTTCCGACAGTTCCGATGGTGCTTCGCCGGGAGACGCGCCCGAGCTCCGCCATAGATTCGAGCATGAGCTTAAACACCTCGTTTCCGGCCGCGTCGGCGAGCGCTCGGTGGAAGGCAATGTCTGCTTCGACCGCATCGAGAGTGTCCTGCGCCTCGTGGAGGTCAGACTGCGATTTTGCGAGTGCCTTGAGGTGGGCATTGCGCCGGCGCCCGGCAGCCTGCTTTGCGATCTCAGGCTCCACGAGCAAGCGTGCCTCGTTGAGCTGTCGCAACCGCGCCTGCGGCGCAGGCATCGCCAGCGAAAGCGAACCGCACACCGGTCTGTGCAGCTGATTAACGATCCGGATCCCGCTGCCGTGGCGGATTTCGAGGAGTCCCTGCGACTCAAGCCGCTTGGTGGCCTCGCGCATCACTGTACGGCTGACTCCGAGCTGTTCGGCGAGGATTCGTTCCGGAGGCAGCTTGTCGGTCGAGGTGAAGGCCGGGCCGCGCATCATCTCCGCGAGCCGTGCGCATACTTTGGAGACGAGGGAGGAATCGTTTTTGTCGCCGATCCGGTGCATGAAAAGAGGTCATACCAATTAGGTTGTTTCGCGTAAAGCACACTTTGTTTGTGGCGCGCAAAGCTGGAATAGACGCTCGAAGGTTGCAGGGGGGCGCTCCGAAGAGGCGCGGCGCGCAGTCATAGTTGAGAGGAACCCACGGCATGCCAGCCAGTGGACCAGTGGACCGTTCAAGCCACGGATTTGCGTCTCAACGGAACACCGAGTTGCCAAATTACTGACGCGGCCTAGCGCTCGTCGTAGAACGAGATCCTTGAACCAGCGTCGTCAAACTTGAAAGGCAGTTCGACAAGTTTATGCAAGGCGCGTCGGACGTTTTCCTGCTGGTGCAAGGGTACATCGAGTAGCAGGAACCCTCCCCCGCCCGCGCCCAATAGTTTACCTCCGGAAGCGCCAGCCTCCAAGGCCGCCGCGTACCAAGCATCAATGTCGGCGGTTGAAATGAGCGGTGTGATTGATCGCTTCAATTGCCAGTTGGCATGCAAAATTTTGCCGAACTGACCTTCCTCGCCGCTGGCTACAAACAGGTCACGCAGCGGGTCTACCAAATCCGCCATCGCAGAAAGAACTTCCATTTTCTGACTCGCCACAGCTTTCTGCTCTGCAAGCAGACTGCAGGCCTCACGCTGCATACCCGTGAAGAAAAGCATCAGTCGCTCTTCAACCGCCCTCCTGCGTTGTGGGCTGTAACAGACCGGGTCTACGGTAACGACCCCGTTCTTGTGAAAGGAGAAAACGTTCAGGTTGCCGTAAGAAGCCGCAAAGTGATCCTGCTTCCCGACCGGCCGATTGAGTCGCTCGATCTCAATTTCAGCAGCCTCCGCAGCGAGGCGGTGCTTGGAAACCGTATTGCCCTGCATCGCGTGCAGCGCATTCAATAGTCCAACGGCAAAGGAACTGGAGGATCCGAGGCCCGTGTTAGCCGGCACATCCGCGAAAGTGACAACCTCGAGTGGATGTTCAATCTTAAGCATCTTGAGCGCCTCTCGCACGATGGGATGTTCAATGTCATCAACGTGATCTTTGTACTCCAATTTACTCCAAGCAATTCGGTACCGCGCGCCGACGATCTCGGGCAGGGGCTTTTTGATGCAAACATAGATGTACTTGTCGATACTGGTGCTCAGTACGCGACCGTCCTTGTTGGAGTAATAGCTCTCCAAGTCAGTACCTCCGCCCACAAAACTCACGCGAAATGGAGTTCTTGAAATAATCATGGCGCTTAAAAATCAAAAAATAGTACCGAACTGCAGGCGCCTTTGTCGGGGCGTCCGCTGCGCTCACTCAAAGGCAGTGCGTTCCGGATTTTCAGGGTGGTTTTTTGGGGAGAAACGCTTGGCCATGATCGAACTCAATCCTTCACAGCTGGGGAAGCGTCGTGATTCTGTCGGACGGGCGAAGTTGCAAAGTATCCTCATGAATGAACGTGTTCAAGGCCCCAAACGCTGAACCAGCGCCTTGGAGGCTCGCAAAAAACTCGGGGATCCATTCGTTGGACACGCTTTTCACACCCGCCACGCCCGACCGCCTGTTTTCATCTCCACGCAGGGGGGCGTCAATGGGCCGGTGGCACATTTGCGGCAGCCGCAGCTCGCTCCCGCTTCTTCACCGTCTCTCGGCATGCCGCGACCAGAAGGTTGCACACTTCATGGCAGAGCAGCGGAATCTCCTTTTCACCGGAAGCACTTGAAATCACTTCCGTGGAGCGCTCTTTCGCGTCGATGCACACCAAGTCCAGCGCGTCGCTAAACCGCCATAGTTTGCGCTTCAAGCAACCCGCCGCTGAATTGCAAACCTGGGCGACTAGCTCCAACCCCTCGTCGTCCTGAAGTCTTTTACTGGCGGCATACATTCCTGTTTGCCGGTTGAGGGTTTCACGCAACGCCACACGGTCGAGCGATCCATCGACGTGACTGCGCCAAACCGCCGTCATCGCCGGGTAAAAATAGTCGAGTGCAAGGCGTAGCTCATCGGCGTTTCCAACAGTCAACGACCATCCGCGCCGCAGGTTGGGGGCGGTTTTCAACGGCCGGTAATTCCGTTGCTCGTCGAAAAACGAGAGATCCCTCGCTGCCGAAGCGCCGTGAAAGCTCTGTAGCGCATCCTCAGATTCATCCTCTCGGTGCCGCAGCTCGAATCCGCCGTCCGCCGTGGCAGTGATCCGAATCTGACCAATCAACGTGAAGCCGTCTTGTATCCAATCAACGATTCTGTGTGGCAGTGAACGCATTGTTTGCACCTCCAGAAATTAACGGGCGACTGAATCAAACGCCAACACCTGATCAACGATCACATCGACAAACGAAGGCTCGGTGCCGATGGCACTCGCGTAAAAAAGTGTCCGGTCCTTCAGGTGGTAGGGGTTGTTCCGAAAAACGTCTCGCTGGCTGGCCGCAAGACCGGTGTCTTTTTCAATGCCCAGCAGCACGGGGATGTCCTGGTAGGAGTGCAGACCGTCTGCGATGAAAAACGGCACCACGACCACATTCGGGAATTTTGTGAACTCAGCCCAGTCGCTCACCAGAGGCGCCTCCTCCATGTACACGTTGAAAACCTCCCCGAAAACATCCAGCTCGCGAAGCTTATCGACTTCGCGCTTCGCGGCGAATGCGGAGTTGTCGTTCAAATTCGTCCCGTGTCCGACAATCAGCAGGCTGCTTTCCTTAAGCGGGACACCCGCAGCTACTTCGGAGGCGCGCTTCAATAGAAGCTCCGTCATCCGGGAATGATTGCCCACCGGATCGCAGTACTTCAAGGTCCGGCCCGCAAGCGAAGTCACCGGCCCTTCCAGGTTCAACTCACGTGGAATCACCGTCCGGGTGAAGTAGCCTTCACTGATGAAATTCGGGACAATGTAGACGTCGTTCAAGTCGAGCATGTGCAGCACCTGCCGCATGCTCGGCTCCTCCTTCCAAAATGCGCAGTGCACCTCGCCGAAGATCTTCCGCCGGATCAACTCCTCGGCGTGGTCGAAGGTGGGGGCGCTGGAATCCGGGTTCACGGTGGAGCCGTGTCCAACAAGAATAAGGGCGCTTTCGGGTTTTAATGCCATGCGCGGAACCTACGCGCGGGTGGCGCCCAAAGAAAGGCGCGAAAACAAACTCTCAGTCGGGACCGGAAATCAGAACAACTCGCGCTGGTCGGGTGCGGGCGCGCCCTTGCGGGCGCCGGACGTGTTTGGCCCGCTCTGGGATTGGGACGCCTGGGCGGCCGCGGACGCTGGCGTGCCGAGCATATCCGCGAACGCCTGCTCTGTGAGCACCGGAACCTTGAGGCGAATCGCAGCCTCCAGCTTTGATCCCGCCTCCGCGCCGGCGACCACGAAATCCGTGCTCTTGCTCACCGATGAGGCCACCGCCCCGCCAAGGGCACGAATCCGATCCGTGGCCTCCTGACGGCTCATTCCCGAAAGCGTGCCAGTCAGGACGAAGGTTTTTCCCGCCAGCGGACTGGAACCAGTGAGTACCGCCTCCGCGTCCGCGACTGGTCGGATTCCCAACTGTTTCAGCCTGCTCAGGGTTTCCGCGCCCGGCGCGCCGGCGAAATAATCCAGGACAGACCTCGCTACCACGGGCCCCACGAGCGCGACCACCGATGTGGAGCCGTCCTTCCGAGTGGATTCCTCCGCAAAGCCGGCCGCCAGAAGCCTGCGTTCCACCGCAAAAGCCTCCGCATCCGCCGCGCTGAGCAGATCAAGCAGACGGGCCTTCTCCTCGTCGGACTTGTCCCGATTGACCATGGCACGAGGATTCAGAGTCTCGCGCGACGCACGCAAATGCTCGAGTGCGAGAACATCTTTCAAGAGCGCGGATTCTGCCGTGTCCTCCAGCGAAACGTGCGTGGCCGCGAGTTGATAAGCGATTGTTTCTCCCACATCAGGGATCGCGAGTGCGTGCAGCCAGCGTGCAAGCGGCAGCGTCCTTGCTTTGCGAACGGCGGACGCCAGTTTCGCGGCGTTCTTTGCGCCAAAAACGCGAGGCTCTTCGTCCGTTCCGAGGTTGAGCACCGACAAGATTTCCAAAAGACGCCCCGAGGCCTCCAGTTCGAAGAGATCCAGTGGATGTCGGATGATCTGGCGGTCCACCAAAGAGTCCGCCACAACACCTCCCAATCCCTCCAGATCAAGCGCGGTTCGCTTGGCCATGTACTCAAGGCGCCGGGTCAGCTGGGCCGGGCACTGGATGTTTTCGCAAACCCAAGCAACGAACTCCGGGGACCGCCGGATCGGTCCTTTGCAAGCCGGACAGCAGCCGCCCGCGTGAGCAAAAAAATCGAATGGCACCGCTTCGGCGGGCCGTTTTTCGGGAACGGTGCGCACGACGGCAGGGATGACCTCACCGGCTTTCTCGACCACTACCGTGTCGCCGATGCGGATGTCTTTGCGGCGAATCTCGTCCTCGTTATGGAGAGTGGCCCGCGAAATCGTGCTGCCCCGCAAATGCACTGGCTGCAGGGCCGCCACCGGCGTCAGCACGCCGGTCCGCCCGACTTGGATCAGGATGTTTTCAAGCACCGTTTGCGCCTGCTCGGGGGCGAATTTGTAGGCGCGCGCCCATCGCGGCGCACGCGCCGTGGCCCCCGCCTTTTCCCTGAGCGCGATCGCGTCGAGCTTGATAACCGCCCCATCTGTCTCAAAACCGAACGAATGCCGTTTGCCTTCCAGCTCCTCAATCGCAGCGACCACCTCCTGCGCCGAGTGGGCGAGTCGGTGAAACTTCTGCACCGGCAACCCAAGCGACCCCATCCACCGCAGCAGCCCGTTTTGGGATGCGGGCGCCTCCGGGCACGGCAAGCCGAGTGCGTACAAAAAAATTGAAAGCGGACGCTGCGCGACTGTCCGCGAGTCCAAAAGCTTCAAAGACCCCGCCGCCGCGTTCCGCGGATTTGCGAAAGGCTCATCGCCTCGCTCAACCATCGTCCGGCACATTTTTTCAAACGCGACATTCGGCAGATACACCTCGCCGCGCACCTCCAGAACCGGCGGGGCCCCGTCCAGATTGAGGGGAAGGTCACGGATCGTCCGCAAGTTCTGCGTGATGTCGTCGCCGGACTCCCCGTCGCCCCGGGTCAACCCAAGAACAAGCACGCCGTTTTCGTAGCGGAGCGAGACCGCCACACCGTCCACCTTCGGCTCCACAAGCCAGAGCAGATCCTTCGCACCAAGCAGCTTTTCGACGGATTCAATCCATTTCCTGACACCGTCGGCACCGTCTTTGTCGGCGAAAAGGTTGTCCAGCGAGAGCATTGGCACGGAGTGCCGGACCGCTCGGAATTCCGAGAGCACTGCGCCGCCCACCCGCTGCGTGGGTGAATTTGGGTCAAATAACTCTGGATGAGCGTCTTCCAACCCGCGCAACTCGCGCATGAGTTCGTCATATTCCCGGTCCGAGACGATGGGCGCGGCCTCCACGTAGTATCGGTGGTCATGCTCACGAATTAGCCTGCGGAGGCTGTGGATGCTCTCGGTGGGATTCATGAAATCAAAGGGCCTGACCTTCTTGTTTCAGCAAAAGTTACGGACCCGGCGGTGACGTTCACAAGGATCGAACAGACAAACAAGACTGCGAGATGCCAGATTTACAAAGAACGCTAAGGATTTCACAGGATGCTGGGTGTATTTCTTGTGATTACACACTGTCGAGTGGGCATCTCTCAGCTGGATTTCTGCATGGTCACTGAAATGCACTTGGAAGAAAAATTAACGAACTTGACCGCGAGACTGGGCACCACCAACGAACTTGATTGTTAGCAAAGCGTAACAAACGAGCTTTACCCCGGCGTTTGTGTATATTGCAGGGGTATCGGGCCGCTGGCGCTGCAAAGGGGCGCTGCAAAGGGTGGTGAGGTTTTGACAATCCCGAAAGAAATGGCGGAAGAGGACTATGATTGTTTAACGGTGCGTTCCGGCGGGAAAGCGCCGGAGCACAAGAATCCACTTCACGAGAAACCGAAAATTTATAAGAAAAACTTTTGCGAAGCGAAAAGTGGATGTGACAGATTTCTGACAACAGCGACGCTTACGCTAACCCATTCCAACCAAAGACAAACGAAACCATCAGCAAAAAAATCATGATGCTAATGTTTAATGTGCATACATAAACTAAACATTTCCAGCATTTAACAGCTGTTGCTAGCAGACAAAAACCCGTTATATTGCCACCATGAGTCGATTCAGGACCTACTTATCAGACGTGCTTTCCAAGAACGATTGGACCCAGCAACATCTTGCTGGCCTGTTGGATACGGATCAAGCAAGTGTTTCCCGTTGGATTTCCGGAAGATCCGTGCCGGATCGCAAAAGTCTGGGCGCACTTCTTCGGGTTCTCCCGCAGTCCTCGCGCGGACCGCTTCTATCAGCGTATTTGATGGACCTCGTGCCGGACGGTTGCGAGAACGCGGTAACGGTGACGCACAACGGTTCCTCAAAAGGCGCCGACCTGTCGAGCGGCCCCGAGTTCCCCTCGCACATCGAGCCGAACCTCAAGAAGCAGCTTGTATACTTCGCGAAGCTTGCCTCAGGCTCGCATGAAGTCCGCAGGTTGATTTCGCTGCTGCACGGTCTCCTGACCAAAAAGGGCGGCAAGCTCCTAAAGGGCCTGTAGAAAGGGCCTGTAGAGGGACTCTCTCTTTCGGCGTCCTAGGGAATGAGTGTTCCCAATTCCGCTCTTGTTGGTTTTTTCCCTGGGCAAGCGCGAAAAGCGCTTCCTCGGGGTCAATCCTCGCTCTGGCTGGGCGCCTCAACAGCAAATCTGTTGAGTTTTCAGTTCTTGTTTCATCGAAAACCCCGGGACCGAGAGCTCACCACTCTGGTTCGTAGCACTCAAGTGCCTCGCGTATGGCCGAAGAGGCGCACGTGCAGCCGATCAGAGAATCTGAATCCCCGCTCCTTGCAGAGTGCGACGATTTCGGAGCTGCAACGATTCAACGCCTCTGAGGTCACCCCCTCCGGCATCAGGAGTACCTTGTGCGGGGGAATCGGCAGCCTTACCTCTTTGAGGAGTTCGTCGATTTCGCTCACATCGCGCGTCGAACCGATCACAAATTTGAGCTGGTAGTCCCCGCCTTGAATCCAGTCGCGCAAGACTGCGGGCTGGAGCCGTGTTTGTTCGTGGCGCTCGATCCATGCAGCATCCGCCTCTCCCTGCAGCGGGGTGGAGTTTGAAAGCTTCGGACTGAGCGAGGCGAGATCGCAATGCACATTTCCGCGCGCAAGGGTGCCCGCCGTCTCAATGGTGATGTGCCATCCAGCCTCGCGGAGCATTCCAGTCAGCGGCACCAGTTCCTTGACGAGCATCGGCTCGCCACCAGTTAACACCACGTGCTGCGCCTGCTTGTGCCGGGTGACGGCTTCAAAAACCGTTTCGACGGATAAAGCCTCACCCTCCGGCTTCCAGGATGCGTACGGAGTGTCGCACCATCTGCAGCGCAGGTTGCAACCGGAAGTCCGTACGAAGACGGAGGGTACGCCGGTGAGCGCGCCCTCTCCTTGGATTGAGTAAAAAATCTCTGCGATCCGCATGGTTCACGATGCGGGGAAAGCCGGCAGCGGGCCTGTGCTGGCATACACGGTGGGATCATTGAGGGCGGCCTGCATGAAGGCCTCGCGGCGTTCCACGCATGTGCCGCATTCCCCGCAATGGACGGGACCACCGACATAACACGACCAGGTTTCCCCGAAAGACACTCCCAACCTCGCTCCCTCGCGCGCGATCGCAGCCTTGTCCATGGCGATGAATGGGCGCAGCAATTCGATCGACGCGTAGGTTCCTTCCTGCATCGCGCTCGCCATGGCTTGCATGAAAGCCTCGCGGCAGTCGGGATAAATGGCGTGGTCCCCGGAGTGCGCGGCGATTACAAGCGCCGCAGCGCCGCGGCTCTCGGCAAGGCCAGCTGCGATGGAGAGCATGATGCCGTTGCGAAAAGGCACAACAGTTTGCCGCATGGACTCGGCCTGATAGTGGCCCTTTGGAATTGAGCCGCCGCTTTGGAGGAGGGCTGATTCAAAATGTTCGTTGATGAAATGCAGGGGCAGGGAGACGTGAGGCACCCCAAGCTTTGCGGCATGGGTGGCGGCGAAAGGCAATTCGCGGGCGTGATGTTTCGCCCCGTAATCGAAGGACACCGCACCCACGACTTGGTGTTGCTCCACCGCCCAGTACAGCGCGGTGATGGAATCCATTCCGCCGCTTACAAGCACCACGACCTTCTTTCGCTCGGACATCGAAGAAATCCTCGGGTGGTGTCAGCGTTTTTTGCTGCGGGCACGCGCTGGTTTTTCGTATTCGGCGCGCACGCTGACCCGGATGCCACCGCGGGAGGCGAATTGACCAAAGACCCGCATGAGCCGGGGGCTGCAGGCTTTGACGAGGTCGTCCAGGATTCGGTTGGCGACCTCCTCGTTGAAGGCCGCGCAATTCCGGAAACTGGCGAGGTAAAATTTGAGCGATTTGGTCTCAATGCAACGCCGGTCGGCGACGTATTCGATGTGGAGCGTTGCAAAGTCGGGCTGGCCGGTGATCGGACACAGGGAGGTGAAGTCGTCCGCATCAAATTCGATGATGTAGTCGCGCTGAGGGTAACGGTTTTCGAACGTCTCCAGCGTGGAGTGGGAAACACTCGCTGGCAGCTGGGTTTCAGACCTGCCGAGCAACGTAAGGCTCTCCGTTGTGGAGCGCCCGGGAGAGGGCACGGATTTTGGTTGGGTGGACTTGGCCATGTTTTCAGCGGGATAAAAACGCGCGCCGACCTCCGGAACGCACCCTCAACCCTAAACCGCACGGGCTCCGAAGCGCATCAAAAAGTGCTATGCATCGTTCCCTTCGTTGTTGGACGCCCGGTCCCGGGTGCGCCGAGACATTCCGCATACGCCCCGTCTGCCGGGATCACGGATGAGGGCGAAAAACTCCTCGGCCTCCTGAGGCCACGCTGATTGCGCAGCGCTTTCAAGGGCTTGCCCCATGTTCAAGCCCTTCCGGTAGACCAGATCAAAAGCCGCTTTGACCGCGCTGCGGGTCGGCGCGGAGAACCCGGCCCGCCGCATCCCGATGACATTCAACCCCCAGAGTTCGTTTACGGCCGCACCGATGCAGAAGGGGGGCAGAC
>JACCED010161419.1_pt1 | contig 12295 bp, 11 predicted proteins | sample 7455021 | NCBI WGS metagenome assembly JACCED01 (sample SAMN15323456, study PRJNA562643) | freshwater metagenome | isolation source: river surface water | place: USA:Blue River Watershed | collected 2017-08-19
TAGGTCATGGGTTCAGCTTAGTAAAACCCTCAGTTACTTCTGCCTGAAAGTTTGAAAGAACTTGGTCGCGGAAGGTTAGCTGCCTTTCCTGCATCAGCTGGAACTAGCACTTGCTGTGAAGCAGAAACTCTTCTGCCGCCAGTTTCAACGAACAAGTCAAGATAAGGAGTATTCCGAGCCACCAGAGCTAAAGCAATCGAGCCCAGGTCAAAGTGGAGCGCTGAAGCAACCACTTTTCCCACCTCCTTGTCCTGGTAAAAAACTCGGTCACCGACAGCTGCCAAGTCGTCACCAGTTTCTAAATTCAACAAAGTTATCCGACGAGGTGGATGACCTAGGTTATGGACTTTTGCAACGGCTTCTTGTCCGCGATAGCAGCCCTTGCTCAGATGAACTGCGGATAGTAGCCAATCAAATTCGTGCGGAAGCGACTTATCATCCACATCAACAATGTCTGGCCGGCCTGCCGCAAGTCTGAGTGCGCGAAGCGACATTAAGCCAGCAGGTTCTTTGCGTGGCGGTGTGTCAGAAAATGTTTCAAAGTAATTGAATTCTGCCCTCTGTGGGTTATAGCTAACGGAAGTTGCACGTTCAATCGAGAACGGATCCCGCCATACGCCATTTTCGGTTTTACCAAACATTCCAAAGGACTTTAGGTTTGTTCTTTCAATCATGACTTTGCTACGGAATTTCATCTTTTCAAGCCAACCAACGAGAGCATCGACTTTTGAACTTGGAAGAGCAATCAGGACACCATCACCCTCTATGACAATCTTTAGCTGATGCTCAATGTGACCCTGTGGGCTAAGAAGCAAAGCCTCTGTAGATTCGCCGCTGCCAAGATTCAATATGTCTTGCGTCAGGAGCGAGTGAAGCCAGCTCTTCGCATCCTCTCCGCTGACCTTAACGACAGATTGATCTGATCGCTCAACAAATGCTTCGCCAGAAAGTAATTTCCTCTGCTCAAGCAGAGGATTGCCATAATGCTCAGGCATCTTGCCGAACCAACCTGGCTGAAGCGTGGGACTTCAATGGATTGCCAAGAGCTGCCATATCCCATGCCCACAGTAAAGCACCCTCAACCAATCCCCAAAGTCTCTTGCCTGATGCATACTCTTTTGCATTTGGAGATCGAAGTACAGCGTCCGTGGCGATTTCGATTCTGGCGCCCTTAATTTGTCCAAAGTAAAGTTCGGCAACGCCTGTGGGTTGAATTATCAGTGCCTCAATATCAAATCCACCCGCTTTGTTTCGCCACAGTTCAAGATCTTCTCGCACAGTTATCGCACTCTCACCACTCCCAGGTAAAAGACCAGGGCCAGCATCGGATTGGTCATTGGGTCGCGAGAGCATCCAGTATCCGTGCTCGGAAGAAATTGGATTGCCCCTTGTGTCAGTGACCCATGACTCATATTGAAGTTTGCCATTTGCTATAGGAGCAAACTTTATGGATTGAAGAAATTCACTTTCGCCAGAACCAGCAAAAGATACGACACCCGAGCCTTTCCAATTGCCAATTAGGAATGCAAATGGAGTCAATTCAATGGGTAAATCATCCGGGAGGACAAACAACTTAACGTTGTCCCTTGAAGAGCTTGTAAAGAACGAGTGCAGAGACGCCAGCGATTGCGAGGGATGCAAGAATCAAAAGTCCAGTGAATACAAGTTCGATGGCAAGTAGCATGCGCTAAGTCTAACTAATCAAGCTCAGGGCTGTGAACAATCCCAATAGCAGGATGGTTCCGGCGGAAACGTAGATCTGCTGGCGCACGGTGTCTTTGGATTTCGATGAAACCAGGTGCTCCAGGCTGACGATTGCAATTGCGCTAGCCGCGATGGCGCCGAAGGCAGCAAATCGAGATTCGCCAGCTAGGTTCAGGTATGCAAGCAGACCAGCGACAAAGACACCAGCCCAAATAGCGCTTATTTGGAACCACTGATTGCTCATGCCAAGACTCTATCCAACGACTTTGATGATGCCACTATCATTTTGCCAAGCGATAGGTGGGCCATGGCGACAATCCTCTGTATCTCCCCCCAGCGCGAAAATCCGCTCCCACCGCTTGAGGTACTGGGGCATCAACTGGTCCTGATTGACTTTGAACCTCAGTCGCTTGCTGGTGCACCACGTCACGACTTGATAGTGCTTGATTGTCGAAAAAACCTAGTTGAGGCAAGAGCGGTTGCAAGAATTCTTCAGGCGGCGAGTTGGCAGACTGCGCTTCTACTAGTTGTTTCTGAAAGTGGATTACCCGCAGTCAGCAGCGATTGGGGAAGTCAGGACTTTATTTTGGAGGGTGCTTCACTTGCCGAAGTTGACGCAAGAATTCGCCTCCTGAGTAAGCCTGGCGAGAGAAGCACCTCTATGGATAATGCCAGTGGGCTGGCAATAGATGTTGGGACCTTTACGGCAAGGATAAACGGGAAAGCCTTGGATCTAACGTTTAAGGAATTCGAGTTGCTGCGTTTTCTCGGAGACCACCCGAACCAGGTATTTAGTCGCGAGCAACTATTGAGCGAGGTTTGGGGATACGACTACTTTGGGGGAACTAGAACCGTAGATGTTCACATTCGAAGATTGCGTTCAAAACTTGGCGAATTTGAAGGACTCATCGGGACGGTTAGAAATGTGGGTTACCGCCTAGATGCAACGGGAAATTCACAAGATTAATTTCTTTTATTTGCATTCTAAATAGTGGGAAGATATCACCATGGCTGACGAGACAACGACTATCTTCACGCCGGCCATCAATCCAGACTTGCCGGACGACAGGTTTATTGAGAGAGAACTCAGTTGGCTGGATTTTAATCAGCGGGTGCTTGAACTTGCGGAAGATCGCAGTATTCCCTTGCTTGAAAGAGTTAATTTTGCGTCCATTTTTGCCTCTAATCTCGACGAATTTTTCATGGTCAGAGTTGCATCCCTGAAGCGCAGAATAGCTACTGGCATCGCCGTCTCATCCCCTTCTGGACTGAGTCCCCAAGAGGTTTTGCAGCAAATTTCTGAGCGAACACGGATTCTGCAAGAGCGTCATGCCAAGTTGTTTAGAGATGTGCTGACAACGCTTTTAGCCGACACCAATATTCATTTAGTTCATTTTTCTTCTTTGAAACCAGAGGAAAAGGAGTTGCTCCACGACTATTTTGTCCTGCAAGTCTTTCCTGTGCTCACTCCCCTTGCAGTGGACCCAGCGCACCCATTTCCATACATTTCAGGTTTGTCCCTAAACCTAGCAGTCGTTCTTAAGAATCCAAAGACAGGCGGAGAGCACTTTGCCCGAGTGAAAGTGCCTCCACTATTACCCAGATTCGTTCAGGTGCCAAACTCAGCCATGAGATTTGTGCCTCTCGAAGAGCTCATGGGTCAGTACATAGCAGAGCTTTTCCCTGGCATGGCAGTGGTGGAACATCACACATTTCGAGTGACTCGAAATGAAGACCTAGAAGTCGATGAAGAAGAAGGGGAAAATCTTCTTATTCAGCTCGAGAAAGAACTGCTAAGGAGACGCTTTGGCCCACCTGTACGTCTGGAAGTTGCGGAAGATATAAATACAAAGGTTTTGAGCCTGCTAAAGCGAGAGTTGGATATAGAGGACAGTGATGTCTATCTGCTACCAGAGCCCCTCGACCTTCGTAACGTGAATTCTTTCTATCGACTCAAGCGTCCCGAACTCAAGTTTGAACCACACCAAATCACAACGAATCCCCACCTGGAGGCTGATGAGGACGAGGCAGCTGACATCTTTGCAGCTTTGCGTGAGCGCGAAATTTTGGTGCATCACCCATACGAGTCTTTTGCCACCAGCGTTCAAGCTTTTCTGGAACAAGCAGCACAAGATCCTCAAGTATTGGCCATAAAGCAAACCTTGTACCGGACATCCGGGGACTCGCCAATAATGGACGCCTTGATTGAGGCGGCTGAAGCCGGCAAGCAAGTATTGGCACTAGTTGAAATCAAGGCACGTTTTGACGAGCAGAACAACATTAGTTGGGCAAGAAAACTTGAAAGTGCTGGAGTTCATGTGGTGTACGGTCTAGTGGGCCTAAAGACTCATTGCAAACTATCTCTAGTTATACGCCAAGAGGGAGACCACCTAACAAGGTATTGCCATGTCGGAACGGGCAATTACAATCCCAAAACAGCTCGACACTACGAAGATCTGGGATTGCTGACATCAAGAAATGAAGTTGGTGAAGATCTCACCAAACTCTTTAACCTTTTGTCTGGCTATGCATCTGAGCCTCAATACAAGTCAATCCTGACTTCACCTGGCGGGGTTCGCGACGGACTTACGGAGCGAATTCATCGCGAAATCCAAAACAAAAAAGAGGGTAAGAAAGCGCGAATTGCCTTGAAGTTGAATTCCCTAGTCGACGAGCGAATAATCGATCAGTTGTACTTAGCATCTCAAGCGGGAGTGCAAGTTGATGTGCTTGTTAGAGGCATGTGCTCGCTTAAGCCTGGAATTCCGGGTCTAAGTGAAAGCATTCGAGTCAGGTCTATTCTTGGTCGTTACCTGGAACACTCAAGAATTTTCTATTTCGAAAACAACGGTTCACCCGATGTCTACATTGGTTCGGCAGACATGATGCATAGAAACCTAGACCGTCGGGTGGAGGCGCTAGTGAAGATTGTTCAACCTGACCACATACAGCAACTAGAAAAAACCTTGAACCTGGGTATGAGCGATGAAATCAGCTCCTGGCATCTTCAGTTCGATGGAACTTGGATACGGTTATCGGTTGGACCTAATGGTGAACAGCTCGCTGGCCTGCAAGACCAAATGATGCTTTATGCGCAGGCTAAAAGGGACTCAAGGTAATGACAATCTACGCAGCCGGCGTTATTTGCTGGCGCGAGCAAAAGAACAGGCTCGAAGTCCTGCTTGTAAATAGAACTCAATATGACGATTGGTCGTTCCCGAAGGGTAAGCAGGACCCGGGTGAAGAATTGGCTGAAACAGCAGTACGAGAAATGTTCGAGGAAACTGGAATAAGTCTTCGCCTTGGTCGAAAGTTGCCTTCAGTGAATTACAAGGTTTCAACGGGTGAAGAAAAGATAGTCGAATATTGGTCTTCCAAGGTAAAGACAAAAGCGTGGAAAAAAACTGATTTTTCACCAAACGAAGAGATCGCAAAACTCAAATGGTTAAGTGTTGAAGATGCAGCCGAAAAGTTAACCTATCCGCATGATCGCGAGTTGCTGCAAGAAGTTGCTACACTGCACCGAAAATCTGAACTTGAAACACGTGCTCTTATCCTTTTGCGCCATGCCAAGGCGACACCAAGAAATGATTGGACGGGAGCAGAAGCAAAGAGACCTTTGCTGCCAGAAGGTAAGCAGCAGGCCAAGCGTCTGGTTCGACTACTTTCGGCATATGGTCCTAAGCGACTCATTACGAGTCCCTGGGCGAGATGTGAGCAAACAATACTTCCCTACGCTAAAGCGACAAATCAGAAGGTTATTTATCGCTCACAATTGACGGAACTAACAAATGCCCTCAGCCCAAGAAAAACCATCAGTGTTGTCGAGGACTTGTTTGAATCGAAGAAGTCAGCATTGATTTGCTCACATCGACCCGCACTCCCGACGATACTAAAGACATTAGCTTCAAAGTCCAACAGCGGAGTCAGAGACAGCCTGGTCTCCTCATTTGACCTATCTCCTGCTGAATTCGTAGTCTTGAGACTTACGCTGGGTCCCAAGCCAAAATTCGTAGGATTCGAGCGAGTATCAATTCCTGTGTAGATTTCTACCCATTTGAAACAAATTGCGACACTTTCGAGTTTAGATACTCATGATTGAGACCGTAACTAAGGATTTGCCCGTCTTGTTAGCCGATGACGGCAAGCCAGCCCGAGTGCTGGTCACCGGTGCAACGGGGTATGTCGGTGGTCGCTTGGTTCGTGAGCTGCTGTCTCATGATTACCGAGTTCGAGTTCTAGTAAGAGACGCAAAACGCTTGCAGGATTATCCATGGCGCGACCAAGTCGAAGTCATTGAAGGTGACGCTCTCGACGTCGACGCCCTCACGCAGGCCCTGAAGGGCATCGAACTGGCCTATTACATGCTACATGCGCTAATGGCAACGAAAAACTTTGAGCAACTAGAAGAAGAGCTAGCCAGAAAGTTTGGGCAAATTGCCAAAGCAAGTGGCGTACGAAGAATTGTATATTTAGGCGGAATCGCATCGCCCGATGACAAACTATCGCCTCATATGTCAGCCAGAGCAATTACCGGAGAAATCTTGAGGGGATCTGGTGTTCCCACGATTGAACTGAGGGCTGGCGTCGTAATTGGAGCAGGCTCAGCCTCATTTGAAATGTTGAGGCACTTGACTGAACGTCTGCCAATCATGGTCACTCCAAAGTGGTTGAAAAATCGAATTCAACCAATTGCCATTCGAGATGTGCTTCGCTACTTAGTTGGCAGCGCAACCATTGATTCAAGCATTAATCGTGATTTTGACATTGGTGGGCCAGAAGTTTTCACCTACATGGAAATGATGCAGATTTACGCTGAGGTAGCTGGGCTGAGACGGAGAATAATCATTCCTTTGCCAGTCCTCACCCCCAAACTTGCTTCGGGCTGGATAGGACTCGTTACACCCGTTCCCGTAACGCTTGCCAAACGACTAGTGGCATCCCTAAAGCACGAAGTGGTTGCCCGTAATGATGAGATCAGAAAATATGTCCCTGATCATCCAGATGGCATGACTGACTTTAGAAAAGCAGTATCACTAGCGCTAACCAGAATCAAGAACTTAGAAGTAGAAACACGCTGGTCATCTGCTCAGACGCCAGGCACACATTCGCAACCGCTACCAACTGATCCTGATTGGGCTGGTGGCTCACTCTACGTCGACGAGCGGAAGTATTTCTCAGTGGATGATGTGCAGACAGTTTGGCAAAGAGTCGAAGCTATTGGCGGAGACAATGGCTACTCCACCGCAACGTGGGCTTGGGAACTCAGAGGATTAATGGATCGCTTTGTTGGAGGCGTGGGTCTGAGAAGAGGAAGACGAGATCCTGTAAGTCTGCGTGAAGGTGAGGCACTGGACTTTTGGCGAGTTGAGGAAATCAAAAGACCAAATCTCTTGAGATTGCGCGCTGAAATGAAATTGCCGGGTCTTGCTTGGCTTGAATTTAGAGTCGAAGAAAGCGATGGAAAGACATTGCTGACGCAGCGTGCCTTGTATCACCCAAAGGGTCTTTTTGGTCACATTTATTGGTGGGCAGTATTTCCAATGCATGGAATTGTCTTTCCATCCATGGCAAAAAAGCTTGCCGGCAAGGGCTGCAGCAAAGCCTGAGCTAGTCTTGGCAAATGACCAAAATACGCCTAGCAGTAATTGCTCTGCTAGGCGTTGGCTTTGTCTGGGGTGCCGCATTTGTTCTGATGAAGGATGCCATCAAGCAACAGCCATACATGGATTTTCTAGCGACAAGATTCACGATCGCCTTTTTAGCAATGTTGCTTCTTCGACCCAAAGTGTCCACGAAATTTGAAAAAGGTGATGTAAGTTATGGCGCACTCTTGGGTGTGGTTCTCGCCCTGGGATACATCACTCAAACTATTGGCCTTGAACTAACCACCGCAGCAACGAGTGGCTTTTTGACTGGTCTCTATGTTGTCTTCACGCCTTTGTTGGCTTGGGTCTTCATGCGCCAAAGTGTTGCGAAAAGAGTGATTGTTGGAGTAGTTGTGGCAATGGGCGGACTTGCAATCTTTTCTGGCGCCGCCACCGATGTCGAATTCCAAGTAGGACAGCTTTGGCTTGTGGCATGTGCGGTGTTCTACGCAGTTCACATTCTTTTGCTTGGTAAGCATGGCAAAGGCAGGTCTGCCTACCGCTTCGCCATGCTGCAAATTGGATGGATGGCAGTAGTTACTTGGGGATTCGCGCTAGTCGATGGATATCAAGCTCCACCAAACACAGACGTTTGGTTTGCTCTTTTCTTCACGGCGCTTCTTTCAACTGTTATTGCTTTTTGGGTTCAGACTTGGGCACAAACCTTGATTGATCCTGCGCGCGTGGCACTCATTATTACTTCCGAGGTTATTTTCACAGCACTGGTTGCCGTTGCTGTTGGCCAAGAACCAGTGACTTTCGCAATGGTGATTGGCGGTGGGCTGATGTTTGCGGCGATGTTGATTGTTGAGTGGCCAAGCAAGAAAGAGCCTGTTCCGCTACAGACCCAGCTCCACGAGTAGCTTCTGTAGATTCTGATTGCTAGCTATTTCAGCTTCAGATCTAGCCATGCTGATTGGCAGCCTCCTGCGCAGGAGGTCCTCTCGTTTCACAACTCTTTCAGTCGCAACGATGTGGCGAACTTCTTGTTCAGTAATGCCAAGTCCTGGGATCAAATCAGTCAAAGGTGCTTGACCGATAATTTCAAAAGCCTTCTCGCCGTGCCTTCGCCAAAGGCCATCAGCGATCAGGTTTGGGGTCTGAGTGGCAGTTTGTCGAACTAGGTCAAAGAACTCGTCTTTGCGACTTTGGTTACCCTCCCCAAACCAGCGGCCCGGAACCTTTACCTTCAAGCCAAAGCGGTTGAGCTCTCCAACCAGCTCCTCTCCTACATTTAGGCAGTCGGTCAGTTTGCCACCAAGAATGGTTACAACTTTGCGCTCCTTATTTCCCTCAATAACGTGCTTTCGAGAAAGTTGATGCCAATCGGCAATCTTTCCCTCCCCCGCGCTTTCAATGACCAGCGGTCTCACTCCACAGCGGGCAGAGACAATCTGATCCTTGGTTATTGGCGTCTGAAGCTCCATCTGAGCGTTTATCTGTCTTAGAACAAAATCAATATCTTCATCTGTTACTGCAGTGTGGGGATCGTCAACTCTTGTGTCGGTCGTTCCAACCATGCTGCGGTCGCCCATCGGCAGAACATAGAACAGTCGACCCTGCTCATCCCAAAAAGCCAATACCTGATACTTCTCGGTCAGTTTTCTATTCAAGACAAAATGCACGCCTTTTGAGAAAACAAGGCTTGCCTCGGTTTTAGCACCAAGCATCTCAGAAACATCAGCGGCAAATGGTCCAGCAGCGTTAATCACAGTTTTCGCGATGACATCACTAATGCCTGTGTGAGATTTCAAGGTTAGTTGCCACTGGTCAGACAGCTGCGCCGATACGACCTCTGTGTAGTTGCGAGTATCCGCACCCTTGGCATTCGCTTGCTTTACAAAATCAAAAACAAATCTTGAATCATTGTCTGGCAACTCCGCGTCAAAGTACTTAACTGCTTTTCGTCCAGTAATCAGATTGGGTTCTAACTTCTTTGCTCGCTTAGCTGAATAAGAAACTGGTGGCTTAGTCCCCAAAAGACCAATTGCCCAATAAAAGAGTGTCCCGAAGGTGCCAAGCAGTCGACCAAAGGGAGCAGTTGGACCAAGCGAAGCTAAGAAGCCGATTTGTCTTATTCGATTCGGATATGCCCGCATCATTCGGTTTCGAGCGAGGCAGAGTTTGAAGACTAACCAGAATTCATAACTTTGCAGGTACTTAATTCCACCCCACACCAGGTTGGAAGACTCCTGGGAGGTGAATCCTGCAAAATCACCCTTATCCACCAATAGGACCTTGAGCCCTGCCGCCGAAAGGGCAGCGGCTGCAACCGCGCCATTTATGCCCGCCCCGATAATGGCAACATCAAACTGTTCGAATTTGTTCGTTTCAGATTGATTTTGATTGGTCACAGTGCAAGCATAATTCCAGATTTCTAGGCCCTCGTGCCAATTTCAAGGAGGAAATTGATGTCGATTCTCGCTATCGATGCGGGCACCACCGGTGTCACGGCATTAGTTATAAACAAAGCTGGGCAAATAGTCTCCCGTGGTTACAGCGAGTTCGAGCAGCATTTTCCCCAGCCTGGTTGGGTTGAGCATGACCCTGAGCAGATTTGGCAGGCCACACTAGCTGCCGTCAAACAAGCGGGAGCCGACCAAAGCATAAGTTGCATTGGCATCACCAACCAGCGCGAAACCGCTGTGATCTGGGATCGGCAGTCTCTAACTTCGCCAACAAAGGCAATTGTTTGGCAAGACAGAAGAACTTCTGTCTTTACAGAGGAGCTGAATGCAAAAAACCACGGTGATTGGATTCGCAAGAAGACTGGTCTGAATATTGACCCTTACTTTACCGCCAGCAAGTTCTTGTGGTGGAAGCGTAACCATCCAGAAATTTGGTCCGGGGTTGAGAACGGAAAATTTGCACTCGGAACAATTGATAGCTATTTGGTAGCTCGGCTGTCCGGTGGAAAACACCACATCACCGATGCATCAAATGCATCTAGAACCCAGCTGATGGACCTAGTGAGTTGTCAGTGGGATGAGCAGTTGCTCGCTGCTTTTGAAATTCCTCGAATTGCTCTTCCCGAAATCGTTGCCTGCTGGGGTGATTTAGCTAGAACGGATCCAAGCAGTTTCCTTGGAATCACTGCCCCAATCACCGGCATGGCGGGTGATCAGCAGGCTGCACTGTTTGGTCAAACCGGTTTTGATGAAGGCGCATCGAAGTGCACCTACGGCACCGGTGCTTTTATCCTTACCAACACCAAAGACAAGATAGTAATTAGCAACCGTGGCCTACTAGCAACTGTTGCATGGAAGTCACCAACTGGTGAAGTTACTTACGCATCAGAGGGTTCGGTCTTTGTTGCTGGAGCGGCGGTGCAATGGCTAAGAGATCAGCTAGGAATTATCTCAAAATCAGCTGAGGTTGAGCAGCTTGCGCTTTCGGCCGGCTCCAGTGATGGTGTGGTGTTTGTTCCGGCCTTGACGGGGTTAGGTGCACCGTTTTGGAATTCTGAAATTCGAGGCAGTCTGCTTGGAATAACTAGAGGCACTTCTAAAGCCAACATTGCTTACGCAACGCTAGAGGCAATTGCATTCCAAGTTGGTGCAGTGGTAAATGCCATGAGTGAAGATTCGGGTAAACAAGTTGAACTCCTGCGAGTCGATGGTGGCGCAGCGGCCAACTCGCTACTTTTGCAAATTCAAGCTGACCTACTTGGGGCCAAAGTTGTTAGAGCCAAGAACCTGGAGTCCACCGGTCTTGGTGCTGGACTGTTAGCTGGACTTGGCAGTGGCGTCTGGTCTTCACTAGAGCAGCTCCGTGAACTTAACCCAGCCGCGGAGGAGTTTGAACCGGAAAGTGACCGTTCAAACTCCTACAGCCGATGGTTGCAAGCGGTTGAGGCGACTAGCAAGTTCTAAGCTTTCAGTTATGTATGAAGCCGAGTCCAAGCTTGCTGCCCAAGCTCTCAATGCCGGCTATGCAGCAGATGACGTAATCAAAAACCTGGACTTGGATTTTGCCCCCGCCAGCATCACGGCGGTAGTCGGAGCGAACGGTGCGGGAAAGAGCGCCCTGCTTAAGGCGTTAGCTCGAAAGATAAAAGTATCGGGTGGTTCGGTTTTACTTGATGGCGTTTCTATCAGCTCTTTGAGTAAGGCAAACGTGGAGGGAGCAATTGGCTTTCTCGGGACAATTCCAGCCACCAGAAATAATGAGACCGTCTATGACCTCGTCTCGCGAAGCGCCATGTTGGCAAATCAAATAAGCAGAGTCAGCCCAAGACTCAAGACACAGATTGATGACATCTTGGCTAGAACGGGACTGGACGGGCTTAGAAAAAAGAAGATTGGTGAGCTTTCTTCCGGTTGGCGACAAGTGGCAGTCATAGCAGCCGCGCTAGTTAAGGATCCGCAGGTACTGCTGCTAGATGAACCAACCAACTCTCTGGACTACTCACACCAATTACAAGTGATTAATTTGCTATCGACCCTAAAGCGTGAAAAGAAGATGACGATAATCACAGTTATCCACGACTTGAATCTGGCTGCAAGATTTGCGGACTGGGTAGTAGTTCTAAAAGATGGAAAAGTCATTTCACAGGGAATTCCCAAGGATGTCATCACTCCTTCAAATTTGGCAGATGGTTTCAATATTTTGGCCAGAGTTATTGAAGATCCAGTCGCAAAAACCCCTGTGGTTGTGCCGATTCGTCAGCTTGCCGACTAGCCAAAGTCCATTTCCTGGGTGATAATGGTCAGGTAGTTCCCAAGATGAAGGCACAGTTACTAGCTGTGACGCCAAAGAGGCTTGTGCCTATCGGGGAATGAGGGCGAAGACTGGGCCCATCCAAGAAATCGGTCATTTGTTTGGTTGTGAATAACAATGCGAATCTTGCTCATTGGAGCAGGCGGTGTTGGCGACGCTATCGTCAAGATTGCCGCAGAACGTAACTTCTTCGAAAAAATGGTTGTTTCTGACTACTCGTTGGA
>JACCED011631793.1_pt1 | contig 12287 bp, 11 predicted proteins | sample 7455021 | NCBI WGS metagenome assembly JACCED01 (sample SAMN15323456, study PRJNA562643) | freshwater metagenome | isolation source: river surface water | place: USA:Blue River Watershed | collected 2017-08-19
GCCTGCGCGAGCCATCATTGGGGCCGGTATTTGGCGTTAAAGGTGGTGCTGCAGGCGGTGGTTATGCACAGATTGTGCCAATGGAAGATATTAATTTACATTTCACGGGCGACTTTAGCGCCATTGCCCTTGCTAATAATCTCCTAGCAGCATTAATTGATAACCATATCTTTCATGGCAATACCCTAGGTATTGATAGTCGGCGTATTCAATGGAAGCGCGTGGTGGATATGAACGACCGAGCCTTACGTCACATTACTAATGGCTTGGGCGGTCCAGGCAATGGCTACCCCCGTGAAGATGGCTTTGATATTGTGGTGGCCTCAGAAGTTATGGCTATCTTTTGTCTAGCCACTTCCTTAGAGGATCTCAAAGAGCGTCTATCAAATATTGTGGTGGCTTATACGCGCGATCTCAAACCAATTTTCGCTAAAGATCTTAATGCCCATGGCGCAATGACTGTTTTACTAAAAGATGCTCTTGCGCCTAACTTAGTACAGACCCTTGAAAATAATCCAGCCTTTGTGCACGGCGGCCCCTTTGCCAATATTGCGCATGGCTGTAATTCAGTGATTGCAACTCAAGCAGCTCTAAAGTTAGCTGACTACGTGGTAACTGAAGCTGGTTTTGGGGCTGATCTTGGTGCGGAAAAGTTTATCGATATTAAGTGTCGCAAGTCGGGCTTGAGTCCCGCCGCTGCAGTAATTGTGGTTACTGTACGCGCTATGAAATACCATGGCTATGCGGAGCTCACTGATCTCACTAAAGAGAATCTTCCCGCCCTGGAGAAAGGCCTCGTTAATTTAGAGCGACATGTAGAGAACATTACACAGGTCTATCAAATTCCCTGCGTGGTCTCCATCAATCAGTTCTTAAGCGATACCCCTGCAGAAATCGATCTAATTAAGAAGCGCATGGAAAAACTCGGTGTAAACGTGGTGATTGCATCGCATTGGGCACATGGCGGCAAAGGTGCAGAGGACTTGGCAAAGATAGTAGTTAAGCTTTGCGACTCCCCTTCCAAAATGCAGTTTGTCTATGAAGAAACCGACTCTTTATGGGATAAGATTAATCACATTGCTAAGAAAGTTTACCGTGCTAGCGAGGTTACCGCAGACTCTAAAATTAGGGCGCAGATTCAAACCTTGCAAGAGCAAGGCTATGGTCATTACCCAGTATGTGTCGCTAAGACGCAAAGCTCTTTTTCAACCGATGCGAAGCTGCGTGGCGCCCCAAATAATCATGTTATTAATATTCGGGAGGTGCGACTTGCCGCAGGAGCGCAATTCATCGTAATGGTTTGCGGGGACATCATGACGATGCCTGGCTTACCTAAAGTTCCCTCAGCAGACAAAATTGATCTTATTGATGGAAAGGTTGTTGGTTTATTTTGAGCTTAACACCTTTTCCTATCGGCAATTTCAGTTGCCATACTCAACTGATTGGGATCTGATAAAGAATTAAATTTCTAATTCTCGTAGTAACCAACTCTTAACGCCTTGAACACTTCTAAAATCAGAAATTGATCTTGTTGACAATAAAGGATGTACTTCCGATATCATTTTTGATAATGCGTTCCCGGGGCCTAACTCAAGAACAACCCTTACACCGAAATCAACTAATGTTTGCATGCATGACTCCCAATTGACAGGATTCGAGACAGCATTTATTAAAGACTCAATACCAGAACCAACGTCATTGGTAATTAAACCGTTTAGTCCCTGAATGATTGGAATTTCAGAGCGCTTATGATTAGCCGCAAATTCGCTTAATTCCTCATGAAGATATGTAGTTGCCATCTTTAATAATGGGGTATGCGATGGTACAGAAACAATTAATTTTTTAGACCAAATACCAGATTTATGAAAAAACTCTTCTAAAGAAATTAAACTCTTGTTTAGTCCTCCAACTATGTAATGATCTGCTTCATTAATAATTGCAATATAGGCATCAAAATCATTCAAGAGATTAAGTAATCGATCCTTTTTCAATCCCTTAACTGCTAACATACCCGCATCAGTAGGACAAAATTTATCCATTGCATCGCATCGAAACTTGCTAAGAGATATTATTAAATCAATATCTAAGGCGCCAGAACAGCCCCAAGCGGCAACCTCACCAGCGCTATAGCCAGCAATTATTGCAGGGGTAGGCAGTTCATTTTTTAATGCCTCCCAGTTCGCTAATGCAGTAAGAATTGTTAACGGTTGGGAAAAACGATTCAGTCCAAAATCAAAACGGCTATCAGTTTTAGCTGAGAACATATCCCAGTTAAATTTAACTGAAAACTTATTAATAATGGAAGTTGAGTTTATACATTCTTTGGAAAAATCAAACAAGCCAGGATCTAGAAAACCTTGTCCAGAGCAAACAATTGCATATTTATTCATTTGTTTTCAACTAAATGAATAAAAATACAAGCCCCCAACAAATCGGCACTGCCTCCAGGACTTAATCTCATTTTTATAAAATCCTGATGAAAATGTTTTGCACGCTGCTCCCAAGAATCTGAATATATGCCACCGGTATGTAAAAATTCACCAGCAATAGACTTCGCGTAATTTAACCCCTTCAATCCACCACGATGTATGAGGTTGGTATCATTAATATGGGCCATAAGTGCAAAAAAAGTCTGGATTCTTGCAAGATAGAAACTGGAAGTTTCTTTAAGAACACTTCGATATACCGGCAGACCAACGTTATATACCGATGGAAATCCGGAACATGCCTCTTCGAGGGCTCCTCCAAACTTATATAGTGATTCTACTTTTGCCCCATTACTGTCAGATATTCTTTTATGTTTTAACAATTCATCTTGCCATAGTAATTTAGTAATTGCTCCCAAACTAGTTTTATGATTCATACTTTGACATAGATGATGATAGGCAGACGCCGCAGAAAGCATCCCCAAAATAAAAATAGCGCCTCTGTGAGTATTAACTCCTCCCGTGCTTGCTAGCATCTTTTTTTCTGCAGCAATTCCCTCCAATCGAAGTGCCTCAAATGAAGATTTATTTAACCCTAGCGCTGCTATCCGATAAAAAAAATGGCGCAAAGTTAATATACTTTTATAAAATGTTTTTGCGTTCATATCGGCATGACTGCCTGAATCAACTAAACTAACCAAACCAGGCTTTGGAAAAGTTATAAGCTCATACCAAAGGGATTTGATAGCACAGTTTCTGATATAAACAAGATTTGTTTTATAAGAAAGTGCACTTGATACAGTGATTCCATGAAAAGGAATTGAAGGTTTATTATTTATATTGAGCATAAAACTCTTCTAAAATCCTTTCTTTGCTACAAAGGCTAGGCCCAAAGTCAGACTTTACTAACAAATCTTTAGATCCACTTACTAACTCACGCCAACTGATTGAAGTTTGATTTGAAAATTCAAACTCACCATCTAGACGTATGCTCATTCCTTTAGACAAATTACAGATTAAATTAGCTAAATCGATTAAATCAACACGATCATTAAATTGAACTAGGATATCTAAATCTGAATTTGGATTCATATAATTCTGCTTGGCTTCATAGCTCCAAAATAAAGATCCAAAGACCCGAATACATATTGGATAATCTTTCGTTTTATCCAAGAAATTTTTAATTTCAATAAAGTTTTTTTCAGGCAAAAAATCTAAGGCATGCCTTAAAACCAATGGTTCCTCTACTTTTAGAATTGAAGTTTTACGAACCCACAAATTTACCCGTTCTTTGCCATTATTTGGCAAATAAATCATTAATCCAGTAGGCATCAAATCACTATTGATTGAATTATTTGAGATGCGAGATCTTCCTACTAGGGGCTTGTTTTGAGAAACCCAATTGAAGATATATTCAATCTCGTATTTTGATAACCCGTCTACAAAAGACGCGTTTGAAACTAACTTTGGATCTATCCATATTCGCCTATGTCGCCATGAAAAAGTTTCGATCTCTTCAATATCAAGCATTAATAATTGACTCAATAATTGAATACGTCAAAGTACGGCCTCCACGCTCATAGCCTAATTTTGCTCGGTTATCTTCAGTTATTTTTATTCCTAATATATTTTCGATGGATTGGGAAATATTTTTATCATCAATTTTTTGAATGGCGCCCAATTTATAGTAATTTTCTGGTCCAGGGGCAAAAATGGGAGAAGATTTACATAAATCTTTAAGCTTATCTAAGGGAATAAGTGTGATGCGAGACATCGCTGGCAATGCCATAACGCGAATTTGCGCAGTAGATAATGCAAATGAGCAGTCAGCTATTAAGCCTAATACTAAATAGCCACCACTAACCGCCTCATTGTAAATAATGCTAATTATTTGATGGCCATGGCTTCTTGCTAACTCAAAGCATTTTGATAAGTGAGATAAATAACTAGCATTTCCAAGTAATTCATCTCGTTTCGACAGCTTCTGACCCTGTGTATCAACAAGAATAATGATTGGTATCTTGGGATAATTTTGAATTATGTGGATCACTCTGTCTGATAACTCAAAAGCTAAGTCAACGCCTATTGCTGCTTGATTAATGGTACCGATTAAGGCAACCTTACTTTTACTCGTTTTTGCGAAACCAAAAACTGTATCGTCTTTTTTTGTGATCTCATAGCCCAAAGGAAATAATTGATCGCATACCTTGTCTATGTCATTCATGATTTCTAACCACTTCTGCTATTTTTATAAATTCCTCATAATCGAGTGAGGGTATATCGCTTGGCATTTCTATGCCCATTTTTTCCCATATCTCAACTGCATCATTTGCGAAACCATACTTAATTAATCTATCTTTAAGTTGCTCGTGTTCTTTTATTAGAGATTCGTAAGTTAAGGGTACAGGTTTATTAAAAAAATTTACTAATATTTTACGAATCTCAACTGCGCTATCTTTTACGAATGCTTCGGCATCTTTCATTAGAAAACGATTTTTCCCTCCCATAGTTCTCCAAACTAGTGCTCGATCTCGAGAATCAAACTCCTCTACCCCTTTTTGCGATTCAATTACCTCGGGACCTGAAACTGATAAACGACCCTCTTCTGTTATGATTAAATAATCACAGCATTTGGTGATGATTCCAATTCCGCCATAGATCCCATTGGCACCAGCGGAAATTACAATCAGAGGAACCCCGGCTTTACGGGCATTAAACATTGCTCTTTGAATTTCTGAAATAGAAATTAATCCAGCGTTTGCCTCGTGAAGACGTACGCCACCAGTATCGAAAATAAGTACAACTGCTGCGGGCTTCCTTAATGCAGCCCTTTCTAAAATTCCTGTCAATTTTGCGCCATGAACCTCTCCAACAGCTCCTCCCATAAATCCAGGCTCTTGTGAAGCGCAATAGACTAATAGGCCATCAATCATCCCCTGACCGATAACCAGTCCATCATCAAAAGCAATTGGCAATCCTAAATTTTTTAAATGCGGACTCGTTGTCCTGCTTGATGGGGGTACAAATTCCTCGAAGGATCCATCATCAAAGATTTGATTAATGCGCTGTCTAGCATTTGATTCACGCAAACCAAAATCGGTCTCAAATTTCATAAATCACCCCACTGACGAGCAGCCTGAGATAGTCTTAACTGAACAACAGCAGGAGTAGCCCCTCCATCATTAATAGAAATTAAGGTATTTGAAAATTGATATTGTTCAGCAAAATCTTTAAGCACGGCCGACCATGTTTTTTCAAATCCAGACACTGAGGTTTCTATAACTATTTCAGTCTTGCCGTTTAAATTTTTCGACTCTAATAATATTTCAAGATTTCCCGATCCTACAACACCAACTATAACGGGACGTTTATTGCTACTCTCTTTATTAATGGTCCATGGACCAAAATCAAAATTTAATTTTTCCATAATTACCAATTCCTAAAACGTTTGGGTGGGCTATATAACCCATCAGACCACTTAACTAAATCCTTTATTGATCTTGCGGCCAGTAAATTTCTTGTTGCCATTTGCGGATCGATCTCGAGCTCTTGAGGTCTTTGTATTACACCTCTTGCAATTAAATCAAAAACTATTTCCTTATCTCTGGCTAACCCAACTGGTGTATATCCAGCTATTCCGCGTATTGCCTGCTCTCTTTCTTTTAAATTTCTACACTTATGCAAATGAGCAATACCCTCCTCAGTTACCAAATGAGTAATATCATCACCATAAACCATCACCGGCGGTAGGTCTAATTTGAAGTCATCCATCAATTTCCATGCATCCAATTTTTCAACAAATGTTGGTTGCATTTTTTCTTTAAATGTCTCAGCGATTTGGACAACCAACTTTCTCCCCCGAGGCATAGTTGAGTACTCTGCCTTAGCGCATTCGTTTCCAGCCTTCAACCACCCTGTGCTTGAGTGACGTCGCGCTCGAGAATCTGAACCAAAATTTGGAGCACCTCCAAATCCTGCAATTCTGTTCATTGTTGCAGTTGATGAATTTCCTTCAATGTCTATTTGAAGGGTTGAACCGATAAATAAATCTGAGAAATGTCCAGCCAGTTGACAAAAAACACGATTTGATCTCATTGTTCCATCGTGTCCGTTAAAAAAAATATCAGACCTTTCAGTTATGTAGTTTTCCATACCAAGCTCGGATCCAGCACAATGAATATTTTTTATAAATCCAGACTCAATAGCGGGAATCAATGTTGGGCATGGATTAACACTCATGTACTGACAGATCTTATTTTTTAATCCTAGTGATTCTGCAAAGGTAGGTAATATCAGCTCAATAGCAGCAGTGTCGAATCCAATCCCATGATTTAATCTGTTAATTTCATATGGCAGGTAAATACCCTTTATAACCATCATAGCCATCAATATCTGGACCTCTGTTATCAGCGATGGGTCTCTTGTAAAGATCGGCTCAATATAGTAGGGCCTTGGAGCCTGAACAATAAATGAAATCCAATCACTTGGTATATCTATTCTTGGAACTTGATCGACGATCTTATTTACCTGAACAATAATTAGACCGTTCTTAAATGCCGTCGCCTCAACAATTGCTGGCGTATCTTCTGTATTAAAGCCAGTATAAATATTTCCATATTTGTCGGCACTATCGGCAGCTATAAAAGATACCCTAGGCGTAAGATCGACAAAATATCTACTGTAAAGCTCAAGATAGGTATGAATCGCACCTATTTCTACCTTACCTTCTCTTATAAGACGAGCGAGGCGAACACCCTGATCTCCGGAATAGCAGAAATCAATTTTTTTAGCTATTTTCTTCTCAAAGATATCCAAATGTGATGTTAACGCCACATTTGACTGGACGATATGTAAATTGTTAATTTTTTGAGGGTCTACCCGAGTTAACTGCTCGGAAAGAAAATCAGCATGTTTTTGATTATTTCCTTCAATGCATAATTTATCCCCCGGCTCTATAACAAGCTCAAAAAGTTTGACAAGATCATTAATTTCAACAAATTTAGAATTTGTTATTTGAAGAGCACGCTCAAGACGATCTTTTTTATTCCGTTTCAGTTTATTCCAATCTTTCCCCTCTGGTGAGCTCATTTTAGGAGTCCAATGTTATTTTTAGATCTCGAATTAGATTTCCCCACTTACGGTAATCATCTTGGATTAATGTCTCAATTTCTGTTGGCGATTTATACGAAATATCATCATTACCTTGTTTTCTCAATTCAGAAATAACAGTTGAATCTGTAATTACTGTTTTAAAGTCATTTTGCAATTTGCTAGCAACCTGTTGGGGTAGTTTGGCTGGTCCCATAACCATGAATCTGAGAACAGCCTCGTACCCCTTTAGACCCTGTTCCGCAATTGTTGGTATGTTTGGAAGCGATGTCGATCGGGTTAATGATGTAACCCCTAAAGCGCGCGCCTTACCGGCGGCAATCATAGGTAAGGCTGGACCAATTGTCGCAAACATAATAGGAATCTGCCCCCCTACCAAATCGACCAGTGCAGGACCAGCACCTCTGTAGGGTATGTGCACTATTGCAACGCCTGCTCTAACCTTAAACAGCTCACCGGCCAAATGGTGAACAGAACCAACCCCAGAACTCGCATAGCTAAACTTTCCAGGCTTTGATTTGGTGAGTGCAATAAGTTCTTGGATATTTTTAACTTGAAGTTCAGGATTAACGATCAAAACTAATCCAGTTGTACAAACATAAGAAAGTGGGGTGAAGCTAGTTAATGGATCGTACGCAACTTTTCGCAAATTTGGCATTATGCATAATGGCCCAGTATCTGTTAGACCAACTGTGTAGCCATCAGGGATTGATTTGGCAACAAATTCTGCGCCGATAGATGCGCCAGCACCCGGCTTGTACTCCATAATGACCGGTTGTTTAATAATTTGCTCAAGTGGTCTACTAATAATCCTTGCTGTTGCATCGGTAGCTCCACCAGTTGTATACCCCAAAACCATCTTAATTGCTTTATCAGGCCAACTTTGCGCTTTAAGCACAAGGGTTTTAAAGCTAGCTGCTGTTGCAAAAACAAATTTTAAAAAAAACCGTTTTGATTCAAGCATCATTAGCCCCTAATTTTAAGTTGTATTTTTTGTAACTTTCTATAGCTTAAAAATTACAGATCACTTTTAAGCTTTTTAACGAAATGATATATATTACTAATATATTAGTTAAAAATTAAAAAAATGGAAGCATACAAAACTAGTGATAACCCTTAACTTGGAAAATTCGTATCTCTCTAGATACATAAACACATAGCGCCAAGGATTTGCGAATAGATATTTATCTGACCCAGACTTATGAGTCAAAAAGATAAATTAGAAGGGCTTAAATTTTTAGGATATTCTGCATAAAAAGCATGAAACTCATAACCTTCAGATAATCAATCCGCCGATCTTTGGGAATGAGAGGATAGCAAAAGGGTTGCAGATAGCTGACTAACCGATATTTATCGGGAAAACTGATATTTCCATCGTACTTTTAAGAGTTGCCTTTAGAAATTCGCTCTAATTTCTAGGCAGAATCGATGAGAGCCGAGCTTACTCAATCCAACTTCTAGTAAGCTGGTGCCTTTCCCAGTGAATTAACCAATGAACATTAATTCTGATTTTGCCCAGAAGGTCGTAATTGATACCTCAGCCCTAAACTGGACGCCATCGCCTATTCCAGGCGTCGAGAGAAAATATCTTGATCGTGTTGGTGATGAAATTGCGCGGGCAAGCTCTTTAGTTAAGTACAGCCCTGACTCATCTTTTACTGAACATACTCATGGCGGAGGAGAAGAAATACTGGTTCTTGAGGGTACTTTTTCTGACGAGGATGCTGATTATCCAGCCGGTACCTACATTCGTAATCCACCCAATAGCAAACATGCTCCGTACTCAAAAGAGGGTTGCGTCTTATTTGTAAAGCTAAGGCAATTTAGTGCTCAGGATGAATCCAAAGTAAGGATAGATACAAATACTGCCACTTGGCATCCCGGACTTGTTCCGGGTCTATCTGTAATGCCGCTTCATGAATTTGATGGCGTTGGAACAGCGTTAGTTCACTGGGCACCAAATACAATCTTTAATCCCCATGTTCATCCCGGCGGAGAGGAGATATTTGTCCTCAGAGGGGTATTTCATGATGAGCATGGCTCATACCCCGAGGGAACATGGATCCGAAGCCCTCGATATAGTAAACATGCCCCCTTTACCAAAGCAGAAGGTGCGCTCATTTATGTAAAGACCGGTCATCTCAACAACCCGCTTTGATTAAATGAAAAATCGCGCAAAGGTGTTTGGGGTCTTTTCTTGACCTAAGGATAAATAGCTGCCTTTAATTATTAATACGCATAGCAGAAGCCGAAGCTGCGGTCTACGAATTGGCCATCTGCATAGATTTACTTTTTCGGGAAAATCGAGATCGACAAGCTTCTCTCAAAGGGGCAAATTAGCTCCGCCCCTCCCATTTGTTATCAATCATTTTTGCAACTACTAGATCTGCTGCCGAATCAAATGCTTTCATAGAAGCGGTCACAAACTTATCACGCCTCCAAAATAAAGCGGCTTTGCGTCTTAAAAGATCGCCACTTATTTTTTTGTACGATAGGCCTCGTTCACCCTCGCAAATAATTGGACTTCCAATAACATAAAGTTGGGTTTCTTTTGCAACTGTTAATAAATCGCCTAAATTAGATAACTCAATACAAACATCTAATTTCGTATGCTCTCTACGAGCCTGCATATCAATTTGCTGACGCATTAAAAATTGATCATTGAGCATAGCCATTGGCTTATCCTTAAAAAAACGTATGTCTATTTTTTTAGGTAATTTTTGTATTCGGGCATTTGGCGCAATAAGTGCAAATTGCTCCTCGAGTAATACTTTTTGCTCAAGATCAATAGTTCCTATTACCTCTGGAAAAATAGCCATGTCTAATTCCCCGGCTTGCAACTCAATCAATAGTCTTTGTGCAGTCATTTCACGTAAATCTATTTTTAAATTAGGATTTGATTGCAAAAGCATAAGGCTTGCTGGTAACGCAATTTTTTTAAGGTAAGTGTGAGTCGCGCCAACACGTAAACGACCACCCAAATTTTTACTTTGATGCAACGTTTCTAATAATGTTTCGTCAATCTGATCAATCAGTGGCTCAATTCGCATGATTAAGCTCTTTCCGAATTCAGTTAAATAACTTTGCCGTCCTTTTTTTTCAAATAAGGGTTCAGAAAAATAGTGGCCAAGCTCTTTCATTTGCTGGGATAAAGCCGATTGCGTAATGTTTAAAGAATGCGAAGCCTTCACATAATTACCTGTTCGCGAAATTACAAAAAGGCTTCGTAAAAGCCGTAAATCAATCTTTTGTAAATTCATTAGATTTTCTTATTAATAAATTAAGTAAATATTAATATACTTTATATTTAAAAGACCGTAAATTTATCACTTCATGGGGGTAAATGATGCGTCTTTTAAATTTAAGTTTCTTTCGTATTGGTTTATTTGGCCTACTTACCAGCCTTGCTATATCTGTTTTTGCCCAGACTTATCCTGACAAGACTGTTCGCTTAATTGTTCCCTTTCCACCTGGAGGGGCCACAGATGTAGTTGCTAGAGCGCTTAGCGCAAAACTCTCTCCAATTTTGAAACAGCAGTTAATTGTTGAAAATAAACCTGGAGCTGGGGGCAATATTGGAGCAGACTTAGTTGCTAAATCATCGCCTGATGGATACACCATACTTTTATCTTCTCCAGCTGAAGTGGCTATCAATCCATCTCTGTATAGCAAGATGCCTTATGACGCCAGCAAGGATCTTGTTCCAGTTACTAAGGTTGCCTCTGCACCGCTTGTACTGGTGGTTAATGCAGACTCACCAGTCAAAAATATAAGCGACCTCCTTCAATTCATTAAAAATAAAAAAGGGGCAGTTAATTTTGCTTCTTCTGGAACTGGAGGGCCTCAGCATCTTGCTGGTGAGCTATTTAAGTCAATGGCAAATGTGACTATGACTCACATTCCATACAAGGGTGGAGCACCAGCAATTACCGATTTACTTGGTGGGCAAGTTGATCTCTTTTTTGCTGGGATTCCCCCTGCGCTGCCACATATTAACTCTGGACGATTAAGAGCCATCGCTGTAACTACGCTAAAAAGATCGCCCCTTTTACCCAATATTCCAACAATTTCAGAATCCGGATTTCCTGGATTTAATATTGAGAACTGGCAAGGTATTTTTGTCCCAGCAGGAACATCAAACAATACTATTCAATTCTTAGCAACAAATATTAATTCAATATCGAATGATAAGAGCTACTACGAGACGCTCTCCGCACAGGGTGCTGTTCCCTCACCGCTACCACCCAAAGAGTTTGCAATCTTTGTGCAGCAAGAAATCCAAAAATATAGCAAATTAGTAAAAGAATCTGGCGCCAAAGCCGATTAGAAAGACTCAAATGAACCGCAATCAATTTTTCTATTTCTTAATTTCAATTGTTTTATTGATTCCTACTGGTTATACGTATGCACAAACCTACCCTAATAAACCCATTAAGCTAATTGTGCCCTTCCCACCCGGTGGACCTACCGATATTGTTGCTAGACCTTTAGCTCAAATGTTAGGCGAAGGACTTAAACAGTCTGTCGTGGTTGAGAATAAAGGTGGTGCTGGTGGATCAGTAGCAGCAGATTTTGTTGCGAAATCCGCTCCAGATGGATATACCATCATGGTTGGAACGGTTGGTACTCATGCAATTAATGGAAGCCTTTACGGGCGACTGCCCTATGACATGACAAAAGACTTTACCCCAATTGCTTTGGTTGCCAGCGCACCGGTAGTAATTGCAGTTCCAGCAAATAGCAATATCAAAA
>JACCED010595795.1_pt1 | contig 12286 bp, 9 predicted proteins | sample 7455021 | NCBI WGS metagenome assembly JACCED01 (sample SAMN15323456, study PRJNA562643) | freshwater metagenome | isolation source: river surface water | place: USA:Blue River Watershed | collected 2017-08-19
GTGGCGCATTATATCTCAAGGCAGGTCAGACAGTAGACTATGAAACACAAACAAGTTACGCTGTGACAGTAACATCGACAGACGGTACCTTGATTAACTCACAAAACTTTACAATTAATGTCACAAACGTCAATGGAACACCTATCACAGGTACAGGGGATAATGAAACGCTTACTGGCTCCAATGAAGCTGAAACAATTAGCGGATTAGCTGGAAATGATATTCTGAGTGGAAATGCTGGAGATGATATCCTCATTGGAGGGCTTGGAAATGATGAGCTCACTGGTGGTGCTGGTGCAGATAACTTTGTTTTCGAAGGAACTCTTGCCCTAAATGGCGAAGATATAATTACTGACTTTAGAAATGGAGCAGATAAACTAGACTTCTTCGGAAATACTCAGGCATCTTTTGGTGGTAGCTTGACAACCTCAGATATTAACGTTTCTAACAACACAGTCTACAAATATGTTGGTAGCAGTACACTAGCTTCAATAGTCCAAAGTGGAAATGGTGGTAGTACTGATGTATTGCAAATAGGCGATTCTGAAAGTGCTATTTTGCTAACAGCATCAAGTTCTGAGGCAACAGAATTCAATGTTTATCGTATATTCGATAGTAATCCTGCCACTTCTGGTGGTGGTTCTGTTACTGCTTCTTCTGAGCTTCTTGGTACTGTAACGTTAACTAATGGTAATTTTGGTAATATTGACACCAATTATATAATCTAGGAGTATTTATTGAAGATTTAAAAAAACCCATCACATAAAAAACATGTGATGGGTTTTTTCTTTTTAAATCCACTCGAAAAAAGATAATTTTTTTAAATACTAATACATTGCAAATCTAGACATTCTCGGCATTATGAGACTCTTAATTAGCCCCCAAGAAATAACAAATTACTGGTGTTTAGGCTTTTTATCAAACTTAGTTTAAAAATTTAATGAATAATATAATGAAATATTTATTTCTAATCATTGGGTTTAGTTTAGCATTCATTAATATCTCAGTATTTGCCAAGCCTTTGGATGTAGGCCAAGGCGATGAAATATTCCATATGAGTCTGCCTCTATCTAAAAAAATAGCTTTCAAAATAAGTAGCTCTGATACCCCTATTAACTTTGATGACCTTCCATTTAATCAATCAATTAAATCAATCAAAGGGAATGGGTCAAAAAAAATAGCAGTATTTTACGAGATTGATTGCGACTATTGTCGACATCTTGAGAGATACGAATTATCAAAAATTAAAAATGTGACCGTTTATACATTCTTATTTACAAATGATGAAAATAAAAATGCCGTCTCATGGAAAAAGGCAGAATCCATATGGTGTGCAGTTAATGTTAACCAAGCTTGGCAAGATTTTATTTTTAAAGATAACATAGCTTCAAACTATGAAGCTTGCAAAAACCCCATAAAACAAAACAAAATACTGGCTCTAAAGTTAGGTGTTAAGGCAACGCCGACCATAATATTTAGTAATGGTAATAAAGCGGTAGGTATGATCAAAGCGAAAGACATTGAGCAAAGACTTCTTGATGCTAACTTTTACTCAAATTAATATAATCCTTAAATATCTATTGCATAAATTTTGTTTTAAAAAATGATGCGGTATGCATTACAATACAGACATTTTTTTAGGTAATAAAATACATAGCATAAAAAAATACAAAGGTTATGAAGATGGTAATAGACACACATCCTCAAACATTTACTCTCATTGAAGCCAAAGGTGATGTTTGGCTTCGTCATGATGAATCGACAAAGCTATTGTCAGGAGGAGAGATACTTTCGGTCGGAGATGCTATTATCACATCCCCAATGGCTGAGGCAGTGATTGAATCGGTATCAGGCAAAAAAATTCATATAGGTAAAGAAGGTGGCGATCTCCTGGTGATCGATTCATCTGTGTTAGATTGGATGCATGAATCTGATGAAGTCATGATTAACAAGCCATCATTAGACAATATTATTTCTATCTCTCACCAACACACATTGATGCACGAAATGAATTTGATTGGTCTTTTGAATGAAGGAGATTTCAATTTCTTAAAAGTTCATAACGATTCATCTTTAGAATATCAATCAATACATGAGAGAGATACCCACTCATTATCAGCGATTGAAGTTCGTGATGTAATTTCCGATTTTAATCCATTCAATGATCGTTTTATTTTTCCGCATCCAGGTTCAATTGCAAAAGGGTTGAATACTTTCACAGAAGCACAAAATAAAATCAGTCTCAGTCATTATGAGATCGCGCTTCATAAAATTGATGATCATGGCTATGTAAGCTTTAAAGATAGTCAAGGTCGTGATATTTCACTTACAGATCCAGCGATGTTAAATCCAGTCGTGCATTATTTAGCACAAAATTTTAAAGGGAACATAGGGGATACCTTGATGTTTAAAATTGCAGCAGATTCGTACATTTATCATTTTCATCCAGAGCTATATCAAGAACAATATAGCGTCATTAAATTTGAGGGCCTAGCGTTTGATGGCTTGATCGTTGCAAACGAAATAGGCGCTGGTAATTATCTTTATATCGACTTTAGTTAGCTTTATTTTTGGGAGTTTTTTTCAAAGAAGGAATATGAAAAGTATTCCCACCACGTTTTTTTGAAGCGTACATAGCTTGATCGATCAGCGCTATGATTTTATCCGCATGACCTGGTTTATCAACAATATGTGCGCCGATACTCACAGAGATAGGTGGGTTATAAGCTTTTGATTTTTTTTTGATTATTTCACCTAAATTACGACAAATCTTTTCCAAGTCTTGAGGGTTTAAGACGCGGTTTAGAATTAAGACGAATTCATCGCCCCCGAGTCTTGCTAAAAAATCACTTGCTCGCTTTTCTTGATTGATACTTTTGACGGTGAATTTTAAAACTTCGTCACCAAAAGCGTGGCCATATTGATCGTTATACTGTTTAAAATTGTCAATATCAAAATAGATTAGAGAAAATTTTTCTTGGTAACGTTTTAAATTTTCAAGATAGTTTTGTAGAATCGTAAGAAAAAAGCGACGATTTGGGATACCTGTTAATTCATCAATGGAGGCATCATTCATGAGTTTTTCCTTATATTTTAGTTCTTCCGAAATATCACGGACTACACTATAAAAGATCTTTCGCCCCTCTAAACTAAACACATGAATGTGACACTCCACATCAATAATTTTTTTTTGATGGGTAATATGCTTGGTTTGTATGACGGATATTTTTTTATTTAATAGTTTTTGTCTTAATGCAAGGTAATTTTTTTCAGGGTAGTAATTGATACGATCCACATGCTTACCCTCTAAATCGAAGCCATAAAATTTGGCGGCCATCTTATTAGCTTTAAGAATGATATGACTTTCAGCATCGATCATAAGGGTGGCTAAGGGTGTTTTTTCGAAGGAGAGTTTTAAGAGCTTATCTTGATTAATGACACGAGAGGGCATGGTGATTTAATTAAGATTTAACTTTAAATAAATTATATATCTATTTGTTCTGGTTGAAGAAATTTTTTAGCATAAGTGAGGTAAATTTCATGTTTCATAAACACATCAAATAAATCAGGATCGATATGCGCTTCATCCTTCATCCGTTTCATAATAGATAAACTTTGCGATAAAGGCATGCCTTTTTTATAAGGTCGATCTGACGCGGTCAGTGCTTCAAAAATATCGGCTATACCCATACATCTTGCCTGAATAGACATTTCATCTCGAGTTAAACCTTTGGGGTATCCTTTACCATCCATGCGCTCATGATGTCCGCCTGCATATTCCACTACATGCTTTAGGTGCTCGGGCCATGGAATTTGATTCAAAAGTTTTATGGTAGCTTCAATGTGATAATTGATAATATCGCGCTCTTCTTTTGTTAACGTGCCCGCGACAATGCTTAAGTTATAGACTTCTTCTTCAGTGAGAAGAGGTTGTGTTTGACCTTCATGGTCAATCCATGTTCGCTTTGAAATAGATTGGATACGCATGATATCCTCTTCTTTCATGCGCTCACCACCGACATTAGCTTTTTCAATAAAATGAAGATCATCCAAAAGTTGTTTTTCTCGTTCTTCAAATGTTTGGATGAGATGTTTATCATTTGCATTGGACTTTGTTAAGCGTTCAATCATTAAATCACGACGGGCAATTTCAAAGCGCGTTTTAATAAGCGCAATCCGATCAAAAATTGTCTCAAGCTTTCGACCTTTATCGACGACATGCACAGGAGTGGTAATCTTGCCGCAATCATGCAGCATACTGGCAATTTTGAGTTCATAACGATCTTTGTCTGTGAGCTGAAATTCTTTTAGGGGACCTTCCGTTTCTTGATGCGTGGCCTCGGCTAACATTAAAGTGAGTTCAGGTACACGCATACAATGTCCACCTGTGTAGGGTGATTTTTCATCAATCGCTGTATTTATTAAGTTAATCAGCGCTTCAAACAAATTATTTAACTGATTGATTAATAATCGATTTTGTAATGAAATTGCTGCTTGTGATGCAAGTGAAGCAGCAATATTTTGATTGAATTCACTAAAAGGGATACGCTCATTTTTGTCATTGAGCGCATTGATAAATTGAAGCACACCTAAGACTTTTTGTTCATGGTCAATCAATGGAATCGCAAGGACGGATTGGGTTCGGTAATTGAGTCGCGCGTCAAATGCTTTAGCGCCGGAGAAATCAAAGCCTTTTTCATCATAAGCATCTTTGATATTAAAGATGTGTTTCGTATTTGCCGTATGTGCAGAAATATTTTTGTCATTCGGCTTGCCATCGACGATTAATGGTAAATCTTTAAGCTGGTTTAAATCAATAGGGCTCCCTTTTGTACCCCCCATTTTAATATTTAATGAATGATTTCTAATGATGGTAAAACGTAAATTACCCTCAGGCGTGAGTCTATAGAGAGTTCCACCATCCGCATGAAGAAGACTTTGGCTAAGTTCCAAAATAAGCTCCATGAGGCGATCAATATCCGGTTCTGTAGATAAAGTTATGCCCATATCAACAATTCGTTGCAGCATGGATGTTTCTTGTGGGTTCATTGTATTCATTAAATTTTTAATTGAATTATGAGGTGTTTATTTAAAATAATTACAAAGTAGTTTACTATGGTTTTATCTAATTATTAGTTATGAAATTTCAATCCTAATATTAAATCGAAAGCTGTCGATCATGAAAATTTTTGCCAAAATTAAATCAAGCTACCAAAAAAAAATAAGTCGATTATGTTTAGGTGGTTTGATTACATTTATATTTGCCCTCTATGCACTTGGATTTTTTAATCTGCCTGGTCTTCAGTTTATAGAGCAAAAATTCTATGATACCAAAGTTCAAATTTCAGCGCCCAATAAAACGGATGATCGCGTTGTCATTTTAGATATTGATGAAAAAAGTCTTGGCGAATACGGACGATGGCCCTGGAGTCGAGCCTTCATTGCCAAAATTAACCAAAAACTTTTTAATGAACAAGGCATTGCTGTTTTAGGCTATGACATAGTCTGGGCAGAACCTGATCCTCTTAATTTTTCTGCAGTAACTAAGCTTTATGAGGGTCTCACGACAGAGGGGCAAAGCCTTAAACCAATGGCTGATCTCATGAAAAAAAGAGATCCTGACCAGCAATTCGCCGATAGTATCAAAGGGCAACCTGTAGTTTTATCACTTTATTTTAATAGTGAAAAGGGTGCTGTTAAGGCGAATGTCTTGCCGCCACCGGCTGTTAAATCTAATCAGATTCCCGCGCATGCCCATCAAATTTCGCATTGGGAAGCCTACACGGGCAATCTTGAAAAAATTACGGCATCAGCATCTATGGCAGGACACTTTAATCCCATTGTCGATAGCGATGGGACAGTCAGAAAAATTCCACTCTTAATCGAATATGAGGGTAATTTTTATCAAAGCTTGAGTCTTGCCATGGTGAGAATGGCTATTGGGGGTCCGACTGTGAAGCCTATTATTCAGAAGGCTTCTGAGGATTATGAAAAATTAGAAGGGATTGAAATTGGACCAATTCACATTCCCCTCCAAGAAGATGCTTCCGCATTTATTCCTTTCCGTGGTAATGCCCATACTTATCGTTATATTTCTGTTTCTGATTTGATGAATAATCGTCTTTCACCAAAATCTTTAGAAAATAAATTGGTTTTAATGGGCTCTTCAGCGCCTGGATTGAGAGATCAGAGAGCTACCCCGATGTCCAATGTCTATCCAGGGATTGAAGTCCATGCCAATATGATTTCAGGAATATTTAATGGGGACATAAAAGAAGCTCCCCCTTATACAATTGCATTAAGTTTTATTCAAGTTGTCATTTTAGGTTTAAGCCTTACCTTTTTATTACCTATTCTTGGGGCACTGTGGTCTTTTGTCGTGACCTTAGTTTCAATAGTTGCAGTGATAGCTTTGAACTTTTTCTTTTGGCAAGAAGGTCTCGTTGTTCCTATTGCAGCCATATTTTTAAGTCTTTTCTTTATTTTCTTAGGCAACATTGGTATCGGATATTTTGTTGAGGGTCGACTTCAAAAACAAATGGCCAATTTATTTGGCCAGTATGTGCCGCCTCAACTTGTGGATAAGATGGCAGAGAATCCTGAGAAATATGGCATGCAAGGGCAAGAATCCGACATGACCGTTTTATTTAGTGACATTAGGGGGTTTACAAGTATTTCTGAAAAGTTGACCCCTGTTGAACTTACCGCATATATCAATGAATATTTTAATACGATGACTGAAATTATTATGCAACAATCGGGTACCTTAGATAAGTATATTGGTGATGCGATCATGGCTTTTTGGGGAGCACCTATCGCATCCAAGGAACACGCTTTTGAAGCGGTTAAAACTACCTTTAAATTGCGAGATGCAGCCCATAAGCTTGCGCAAAGTTTTGAAGAGCGTGGACTGCCAAAATTTAATATTGGGATCGGCTTAAATAGCGGCAAAATGCGCGTTGGTGATATGGGCTCTCGTTTGAGAAGGTCATATACGGTCATGGGAGACCCTGTAAATTTGGGATCACGACTTGAAGGGCTCACTAAACCTTATGGGGTTGATATTTTAGTGAGTGAATTTGTTGTTGAAAGAGCGCCAGAATTTTTATACCGAGAAATTGACAGAGTGCGCGTCAAAGGTAAAAGTATCTTTGTAGCTATTTATGAGCCTATCTGTGAATTAAAGACCGCAACAAAAGAAGACATCGCAGAGGCTAAAGCTTGGTCTTTGGCACTTAAGCATTATTTTAAGCAGGATTGGAAACTTTTTGATACACAACTCAAAACACTTCGTAAACAACATCCATCGAGAAAACTCTATGAAGTTTACGCGGATCGTTTAGCGTCATTCAAAAAAACACCACCACCCAAAGATTGGGATGGCGTGCATAATTTTGAAACTAAATAAACTTAGATAAATTCTTTATCTATGGTGAATAAAACGTTACCTTCCGCTTTTGCTACCGAACCTTATTTCTTAGAAGCTTTTAAGCAATATGCATCATTAACAGATACCATCGACGAGATATTAGAATCTTGGTATCAAGAAGGGGATGTCCATATCCACTCTTTTAAAACTTGTATAAGTGAAATTACAAATCGCATCGAAGAAGACGGTGCGCAAAAATTTATTAAAGGACTCGAACCCAAATATCATAATCGAGAACATACAAAAGAAGTTTGTATCAGTCTTTTTTTATTATTAAATGTTGAAGAGCATCAAAGAATTACATGGTCTCAAATCGAGCAAATCCAGTGGCCCCAATTTAATTTACATGAAAAATTTCTTTTATTGATTGCAGGTTTAGCCCATGATTTTTTGCATACCGGAAATGTAAATCAAAAGGATGCTGAATTAGAAATGCGATCGGTTGAAGCTATTCGCGAAACGGTTCTTAAATATTTAACAGTCTCTGATATGAATATAATCTCGACTTTAATACTTGCAACTGAATTTAAGAAAGTTCAAGCCATCCATTTTTCCATTCAGAAAAATCATGACAATAAACCTATTTCTTTTATTGAACGCGCAAAAATTATTTTGACTGAGGCTGATGTTTGTGCAAGTGCGCTCCCTCTCTATGGTGAAGTGCTTGCAAAAAAATTAGCAGAGGAGTGGAAAAGGGCTGGTTTAAAAAATAGTGAGCAACTTATTTTAAAATCAGGTAGGAGAGATTTTTTAAAGCAAGTAAGCTTTAGTTCCCCTCATGCAAAGAGTCTAGGACTCAATAAACTAGTTGAAGAGCAGCTTCTTTATCTAGATAAAGAATTAATATAGCGGACAAGTGCATTCGTTGAACTATCAAATGCATCTGAATGAGTTTTATCATTTAATTGTGGCAAAACTTTTTTAGCAATTTGTTTTCCGTATTCCACACCCCATTGATCAAATGAGTTAATGCCCCAAATGATCCCTTGTGTAAATATTTTATGTTCATACATAGCAATCAGTCTTCCTAAAGTTTTGGGAGTGAGTTTTTCAAATAAAATAGAGGAGGTTGGGCGATTACCTTCAAATGTTTTTTGAGGAATAAAACTTTCAATATCTTCACCTTCAAACCCTTGTTGTTCAATTTCAATTCTAGCCTCATCATAGGTTTTACCCATCATTAACGATTGTGTTTGTGCTACAAAGTTTGAAAGTAAAATTTTATGATGCTCATTGCCATTTTTACCAATTTTGTAATGTGATTGAATGGGCATAATAAAGTCGGCAGGAACAATCTCAGTCCCTTGATGAAGAAGTTGATAAAATGCATGTTGCCCATTAGTGCCGACTTCACCCCAAAGAACGGGACCGGTGTGAAAATTCACATATTCACCATCACGGTTAATAAATTTTCCGTTACTTTCCATATCAGCTTGTTGAAGATAAGCAGCTAACTTGGAGAGACCTTGGTCATAGGCTAGTATCGCATGGGTTGAATAATGAAAAAAATTAATATACCAAATGCCTAAGAGCCCCATGATGATCGGTATATTTTTTTCAATAGGTGCTGTTTTAAAATGCTCATCCATCTCAAAGCCACCTTTAAGCAGCTCTTCAAACTGATCCATTCCGACATAAAGTGCGATCGATAAACCAATAGCTGACCAAAGCGAGTAACGGCCGCCAACCCAATCCCAGAATTCAAACATATTATCAGGGTCAATGCCAAATGAAGTCACTGCATGTTTGTTAGTTGATAAGGCTACGAAATGTTTTTTAATATGAGTACTGTCAGATGCTTTATTAAGAAACCATTCACGAGCAGAAAATGCATTCGTCATTGTTTCTTGGGTGGTGAATGTCTTGGACGCTACAATAAATAAAGAAGTTTCAGGATCACATTTTTCAAGCGCTTGAGCTAAATCAGCACCATCGACATTGGATACAAAATAAGGTGTGATGGTTTTTGAGCCATAAGGTTTAAGCGCTTGGCAAACCATAGCGGGCCCTAGGTCTGAACCACCAATGCCAATATTAATAATACTTGTAATGGCTTTACCGCTAAAACCTCTCCAATGACCTGATCTGACCCCTTCAGTAAAAGTTGCCATTTTTTTTAACACATGTCGAACACGCGGCATCACATCTTCACCCTCACTGATGATGGCTTTTTGACCTTGGTATCGCAGTGCGGTATGTAAGACTGCGCGATGCTCAGTAGAATTAATTTTTTCCCCACTAAACATACGATCTCGCCAACCTTCAATATCAGCTTCTCTTGCAAGCTTCATAAGTAGATTCATTGTTTCTTCAGAGATACGATGTTTTGAGTAATCTAAAAGTAAATCATTCAATTGAATATGAAATCGATTAAAACGATTGGCGTCTGATGCAAACATCTCTCGAAGTGAGATGGATTCGATATCTTTCTTATGTTGATTGAGAGATTGCCAAATAGACGATTGATTAATTTGCGACATGTATAACGTTCAATTTAAGGATTTGATAATAAAAAAATTCAATGTAGCTTCGCATTATAGCAAAGACATTCTTAATTTATATGAAAATTATGTTGTGCGAGTGCCCATGAAATATGCTCTTTAACCAGTGGTGAAGCGTCAGGATATCGACGCTTAAGCGCATGAACAATCATTTCTGATGTTTTAGCATTACCAAGTCCAATTGCAATATTTCTTAACCATTGATCATAACCGATGCGAAGTATTGCACTACCTTGCATGTATTTTAAAAATTCAGTTTCAGTCCATAAAAAACATTCTACGAGTTCAATATCATCTAGACCATGTCTCACCTTAAAATCATCTTCTTGAGAAATTTGACCAAATTTATTCCAAGGGCAATACAATTGACAATCATCGCAACCATAGACACGGTTACCAATTTGCTTGCGGTATTCCAAGGGTATAGAGGACTTATGTTCAATGGTGAGGTAAGAAATACATTTTCTGGCATCGAGTGTATAAGGTCTTATAATAGCCTTGGTTGGACACACATCGATACAGCTTGTACATGTGCCGCAATGATTTTCTACTTTTTTATCCATAGGCAAGGGTAAATTAATATAAATTTCACCCAGAAAAAACCATGAACCCTGTTCTTTATTAATGAGTAAAGTGTGTTTTCCTCTCCAACCCAGCCCTGACTTTTCAGCGAGCTCCACTTCCATTACGGGTGCGCTGTCTGTGAATAATCTAAACTCAAATGAGCGATCTAAAACTTGATAAGCTTCTTTTTGAATTTTCTCTGAAAGCTTTTTTAATTTAGCACGCATAACTTTATGATAGTCACGACCTAAAGCGTAGCGTGAAATAAATGCTTTTTGATCATTCTCCAAGATAGCCTCTGAATGATGAGAATGTGGAAAATAATTAAGTCTGGCCGTGATAATGCGAATGGTATGGGGGACTAGTTCATCCGGCTTATATCGCCGAGAACCATGTTTTACCATATAATGCATTTCACCATGAAAGCCTTGTTTAATCCATTCTTGATAGAAATCTTTTGTATGGTTGAGATCTATATCAGTAATGCCAATTTGGTCAAAACCCAATGCTTGGCCCCAATCTTTAATTTGCAAAGCTAACTGATCCCAAATTTCTGTCATGTTTAAATTATTTTTTTATATAAATTTTATCTATGATGTTTGATGCTCATTATGACTTAAAAGACGAAAGTGAAACACTTCACTGGGCTAAAAGCTTAGCAAAAAATGTACATCCTGGTATGAATTTATACTTAAAGGGTGAATTAGGAGTAGGTAAAACGACTTTTGTAAGGGGTATGCTACGAGGACTTGGCTTTCAGGATAAAGTGAAAAGTCCGACATATACACTCGTAGAACCTTATCTTCTCGAAAAATTTACTGTTTATCACTTTGATCTTTATCGGTTCAAAGATGCAACTGAATGGGATGATATTGGCTTTAGAGAATACTTTAACAACACATCGATTTGTTTGGTTGAATGGCCAGAAAAGGTTGAGCACATACTTCCTAAGCCTGATATCGTCATTAAGCTTAGTCATACATCTTTTGGCCGAAGCCTTCACTTGATGAGTTATACGTCTATAGGGTCCTCATGTTTAAAAGCTATTACTTAAAGCTTATTTTTATCTTCATTTGGGCATTATTTTCCAATCATAGTTTTGCAAAAAATATGATTGTGTCTGCACGGGTCTGGCCGGCAAGAGAATATACACGAGTCACTCTCGAATCTCTAAAGCCTATCAGTAATGATCAAATGATTTTAAAAAACCCAGATCGATTAGTCATTGATCTCCATGACATCAACATGAATCAAGACTTAAAAAATTTAAGCACAAAAATATTATCCAGCGACCCTAATATTAAGCAAATTCGCGCTGCTAAATTTAATAATCAAGTATCTCGTATTGTCATTGAACTCAGAGCGGAGTCTAAAATTAATATTTTTTCGCTCAAGCCCGCAGGGACCTACAAGCATCGCTTAGTCATTGATGTCTACCCAAGAATCGATGAATTAATGGCACTGGTGCAAGATAAAGAAAAAAAAGAATTATTAGCCCCTAAAAAAGAGACTGTTTTTTCGTCGCCTATGGACACTCAAAAGGAAAAAACACCTCAAGATATACCATCCTTAAAGCCACCAATGAAAAGTGCAAATAAAAAAATCATTATCGCTGTTGATGCGGGCCATGGTGGAGAGGATTCAGGTGCGATAGGAGCCTCTGGTAGTTTAGAAAAAAATATTACTTTATCCATTGCTAGAAAGCTTAAAAAAGAGATTGATCAAGATGAGCAATTAAGAGCCGTTTTAATCCGTGATGATGACTATTTCATCCCGCTTCAGGGCCGCGTTA